>JGI24702J35022_10001603_pt1 | contig 13971 bp, 10 predicted proteins | sample TergutTh196P4_FD_35022 | JGI IMG/M metagenome (IMG submission 35022)
TCCATGCTCGGGAATTTGGAGCTAATAGAGAAAGTCAAGGAGGGCTTGCAGGAGGAGGGACTCCAAGTGGGGAACCCAAATCCAATACAAGTATTCAAAATACCCTTTCTACAACTATATCTGCTTGGAGCAGGAGTCATTGCCGCAGGGGGATGGCTTTTGGCGTTAGCTCTGGAACCGTTATTATTGAAGAGAAAATGGAAGATTCCATACCTAATCCTAATGATACTTGGGCTTGCTCTTTGGGGCGTCGGCCTTGTTATGTTACCCGCATTTGCCAGGAAGCTGTTTGCTTTGGCAGCCGCAATTTTCTTCCCCTGTTTAAGCATAGCTCTTCTCCTCAAGCGGGAATACCCTCCAATCGCCGGGCTCGTAAAGCGCCTACTCCGCGCCGCTATACAGTTGCTGGCAGTGTCCGCATTCACCCTTATGGGGGCGATGATCATGTCCGCGCTGCTTGGCGAACCGGCGTTCATGCTAAAGATAGACAATTTCTATGGCGTAAAACTGGCGCATATAGCGCCGCTGGCTTTTTTGCCGCTCGTGCTTTGGTTAAGGGAAAAAGACTGGTATGGCCTCCTGTCAGGAACAATAAAAGGCAGCGTCAGTTTTTGGCAGCTTGGCGTGTGTTTTGTCCTACTTGCTGGAGTGACGCTATATATTTTGCGTACGGGGAACGATAGCCCGGATGCCGTGTCCAGCCTTGAGCGGAGCGCGAGGCAACTACTTGACACTTGGCTCGGGGTAAGGCCAAGGACGACGGAATTCCTCATTGGTCATCCTTCGATGCTGATAATGTTGTATTTTGGTTATAAATACAACATGTTCCCATTGTTGATGCTTGGGTCGATGGGGCAGGTTTCCCTGATCAATACCTACGCCCACATTCATACTCCGCTTATGATTTCCCTGCAACGTAGCGCGAACGGTCTGTGGAGCGGGTTGCTATTGGGGATTATCGCTATTGTCATTATCGAGCTGATCCTGCGTAGGTTGCGAGTTGCCAACGCGAAACGTGTCCAGCGTAGCTGATAATCGGCGTTTTTCAAGTGGAAACGCTCATATGGGAGCGCGGAGGGGGATCAACGTGAATATTCGAAAAAGAAGCCCCAAAGTCGTTATCAGCGGTTATTACGGTTTCGATAATTGCGGGGATGAAGCGGTGCTTTTGGCAATAATTCATTGTCTGAGGAAACTTTACCCTGATTTGAGAATTACCGTGCTTTCAGGCAACCCAGCAAAAACNANGAAACTGTATGGNGTCAAAGCGGTGAATCGCTGGAACCCCCTTGCTACCGCGACGCAGATTATGTCTAGCCGACTGCTCATAAGCGGCGGCGGATCGTTGCTTCAAGACGTTACCAGCGCAAAGAGCCCAGCCTATTACCTGGGTGTGATATCGATCGCGCTCTTCCTAAAGAAAAGAGTAATGATCTACGGCCAGGGCATTGGCCCGCTAACTGGGGTGAGAAACCGCCTCAAGGCCGTAAAAACGCTCAATCGNTGCCATGCTATAACACTGAGGGACGACCGTTCTGCGGGACTACTTAGCGATTTNGGCGTAAGACGGGATATGGCGGTGACTTGCGACCCTGTGATGGCGCTTGAGCGTGACGANATATATGACGACGCGGTAAAAGAGAATTTGCGCGAATTGGGGCTTTTNGACAATTTGGGCGTGGGTCTCAANCCCTTGCTTTTCGTGGCNCCGCGAAATTGGGAAGACGACAGGTACATCTCGCCTGTAGCGGAATTTCTTGATAGGCAAGCCGGGGATGGATGGAGTGTTCTCCTTGTCCCCGCTAAATATCCAGAAGATATGGACGCGATTGCCAAGTTATCGGCGAGGATGGCCGCGCGCTCATACTGTATCGACAAACTCCTAACCGCTCGCGAGTTTATGGCCTTGGCGGCATTGGCGGATAGGGTTTTCTCAATGAGGCTCCATGGTTTAATTTGCGCAATGGCGATGGGGACGCCAATGATCGGTCTTTCCTATGATCCCAAGGTCGACGCGTTTATGGAGCAAGCGGGTCTCGAAAAATATTGCTTTTCATTAGATGATTTTGACGTCAGAACCGCAAACCGGTTGATGGAGGAGCTGGACAATTTGCCATATCAGTTGCGCCAAGAAAGAGAATCGCGCCGATTGGAGATGCAGGATCTGGCATGGGAGACAGCGGACGTAGCAATGTGGCTACTAGACGCGCCAGACACGAGACAGTAGCGAGTTCAGGGGGCGGAAGCTGTGGTTGCCTATCGTGGTTATAGTTACAAGTGGTTATAATGAGGCGTTGATTAATTAGCAAAGATATGGTATCATCATCTTCATACGGAGGGTTAGATACTGCATTACTGATCTGCTCATACTTAATCAATTATTATCAATTTGATAAATAATACTTGACAGATGGGCGAATCTGTGATACTATGTCAGCATGAATAATTTAGTATCGATAGGCAGAGCGGCAAAGATACTCGGGGTGTCTGAAATCACGTTGCGCAGATGGGATAGCGAAGGGAAATTGCCATCAATAAGAACGGGGGGCGGACACAGGCGATACGATGTATCAAAGCTAAAGCCCGAAACGATCCATAAATATAATTTTGAAGACAACCGCAAGACGATAGCGTATGCAAGAGTGTCAAGCCATGACCAAAAGCCGGATTTAGAGCGCCAAAAGCAAGTACTGGAGCTGTTTTGCTCAAAAAACGGGTGGAGCTTCGAGATAATAGCTGACCTTGGTTCAGGCATGAACTACCATAAAAAAGGCCTTATGAAACTGTTGAATGCCATCCTTGACGATAGCGTGGGACGTTTGGTGCTCACCCATAAAGACAGGCTTTTGCGATTTGGGGCGGAGCTGGTGTTTTCCATTTGCGAGGCAAAGGATGTAGAAGTTGTAATTATCAACAAGGGTGAAGACACAACTTTTGAGGAAGACTTGGCGACAGACGTGCTTGAGATTATAACAGTGTTTTCGGCCCGTTTGTATGGCTCGCGCAGCAAAAAGAACAAACGGCTCCTTGACAGCGTGGCCAAAGCAGTTGAGGAGGCGTCCAATGATACGGGCTCATAAAATCAGGCTATACCCAAATAACACGCAAGCAACATACTTTGCAAAGGCGTGCGGCGTCGCCCGTTTCGCGTACAATTGGGCGCTTGCGCGTTCTAGGGAGCTATATGAGCAGGACAGCGACCACAAGTTCAACGAAGCCGCTCTGAGACGCGAATTAAACGCGAAAAAGAAAGAACGATACCCCTGGATGCTGGAGGTTACAAAATGCGCCCCACAGTTGGCAATCAAAGACGACTTAAGCAGCGCGTTTAGGAATTTCTTTGAAAAGAGAGCCGGTTTCCCAAGGTTTCACAAGAAAGGCATCCGAGACAGCTTTTCCTTATCGAACGACCAGTTCAAGATTAGGGGCTCCCAAGTACAGATACCCAAGTTGGGTTGTGTCAGGCTTGCGGAGCAATTGCGTTTTGAAGGCAAGATTTTGTCGGCAACCGTGCGCAGGGCAGCAGACAATTGGTATATCTCCGTTCAGGTGGAAATTGCGAAACCGGAGCCGATACACAGACAGATCAGCGAAAACCAAGCTATCGGTGTGGACGTCGGCGTCACGTCGCTTGCTGTTTTATCAGACGGAAGGGTCGTTACAGGCAGCAAACCAAGCAGAAAATATGAGGACCAGCTTCGCCGGGCGCAGCAGTCATTATCGCGGAAGAAGGGCTCACGCAAGGGTGAAAAGAAGTCTAGCAATTATCGCAAACAACAAATTAAAGTGAGCCGCATACACGAAAAGATAGCCAATTCCCGCAATGAGGGCTTGCACAAGCTGACATCCATGCTCACACGGAATTATTCACTTATTGGCATTGAGGACCTGAACGTAAAAGGCATGGTTAAGAACCACAACCTCTCAAAGTCAATCCATGACCAATCGTGGGGCGAATTTAGTAGGCAGTTGACCTACAAGGCTGACGCGACAGGCTCGCACGTGCATTATTCCGACCGATTCTATCCCAGCAGCCAATTATGCAGCAAATGCGGTTGCCAAAACGCGGGAACCAAAGATTTGTCGATACGCGAGTGGGTGTGCCCAGAGTGCGGCGCTATCCATGACCGCGATCTGAACGCAGCCGAAAACCTAAGAAAAGACGCTATTAAGGCAGTATTCGGCGTGGCATAAGCAAATAAAACGCCGTGAGTTACACGGTGTCAGCCTGCGGAGAGTTCTTGCATTGGCTCCTCTGTGAAACAGGAATTGAACATTAGATTTGATTAGTAATGATTAAATTTGAGTAAGTTTCTAGTAACGGTTAGCCAAGTGGTCGTAATGCGGAGGTTTTTAAACACTGAGTCTATTTACCGTTCAAGGGCGAAAAACCCTTGTTTATAAGGCTTACAAGGTTCAACAAAACTGAAAAATTCTCTTGCGTTGCCCTAAATCGTTTTCTGAATTCCAAGGAACAATTTTGGGGCGGGAATGTCTGTTCGGGATATTGAAAATTTGGTAAAGATATGGTATCCTTTCTTCATACGGAGGGTTAGCGAAGAGGTCATAACGCGGCGGTCTTGAAAACCGTTTGGGCTTTGCGGCTCACGGGAGTTCGAATCTCCCACCCTCCGCCAGACTGCAAAGTCAGCAAGCGCAACGGTTTGCTGGCTTTTCGGTTTTCCGGATTATAGTAATTCTTTGAGTTTTTCTAACCTTGTTGGATGTCGCATACGCCTTATAGCCTTTTCTTCAAGTTGTCGGATGCGCTCTCGCGTAACTCCGTATATATGCCCGATTTCTTCTAAAGTTAATGCTCCCTTTTCGGTAAAACCATTTCGATATAAAAGAACTTCTTTCTCTCTTGGTTTGATGTTGTCTAATAATTCCATTATAATACCTTTATAGTCGGATTTTATAAATGAATCATGTAGCTCGTCAATTAATAAACCATCATCGCTAATATCATCTTCATTATCAGTTATTTGCTCAAGGCTTTCCCAACAAATGAGATAGAAAAGATACCTTTCAGTGTTCTCAATGGTCCAATCTTGTTTTTTGCTGAGAAATTTTACGAGTTCGGGGCAATGTAGCATTCTATTTTCGGGGCAATACTCACAAAAGTGTTCTTCGGCTTCATTTATTATATTTAGCAGTTTTTCTTTTATGTGAACAGGAAAATATATAGGAATACTGTGTATCCAACAGTTGCGCGTAATTGAACTGGTTATCCACCATTGAATGTTTGCGTTATAATTCATGTGCTCAGCAGGGTTGTATCTATCAATAGCTGAAATAACTCCTGTCAAAGCGTCTTGAAGCGTATCATCAAGAGGCAATAGGTACTTTTTGCTATAATATAAAGCCTGGCGCACAGCTGCCCTCATGTACATTTCAATCAGCCGGTTTTTCGCGTACTCATTTCCGTTTTTGGCTTGCGGAATTAGTTTCTTCCATTCGAGATACTGCGGCGGGGTTATATTTCGAACAAATTCAATAAAGGGTTTAAACTCCGGCGCAAGTTCAATGAATTCATCATAAATAGCGTTATATTCGGTGAAGCTCCTATCAGTTGATAGCTCGTCATCATCCGATGTGATGATAACGCCCATAGCAAGAATTTGCTCTGTAATGGAATCAATCTGATGAAGTGGCGTGTCATAGGCGGCAAATAGCGATAAAGCTTCGTCTTCTGTGATGAAACCATTCGCCATGTAGCAATCATAAAGCTGGGTAATAATCTGATTGCGCGCTGCACCTTCCATTCACCTAACTCCTCGCCAACCGACAAAGGTCAACGATTTCGTCAGTGTTTTGACCATATCTTTCTTCAAATTCTTCCATGAAATCATAAAGGTTGTTCAGATAATCTTCTTCGGTGTTTGACGGCTCAATGAGCTTCTCATAAAGAATATCAACACCGCCGCGAACAAAAGATTCATACCTTTCCTCATCGGGAACTGCTTGAGGTTTTCCATAAAACCGAAACGCTTTATCAATCCTGTTATCAAATACTGGCTCGTATTTTTGATCAAGCAGCATTATGAGCCTGTAATTGAACCAGAGCGTATTGAGTTCTTTTGACAGAGCATCATACAAGACATTAGCCGTCTTACTGCTCCCATCCAAATCAGCGGTACGGTTATACAAAAACCCGATGATAGGGGCAAGGATATAGACATCAAGATTTCTGTTGAACAAGCGCTTAGTTGATTTTCCAATAGCTGCCGTCAAGCGATTCACTTTATCGGCATGAGTGCCTTTGAATTGATAATCACCATTAAAGATCATTGTCGTGTCCTCCTCAAACAATATATGCTTCGAATTCGTTTTTCTTCTCGAACTGATAGCGTTTTCCAACCTTGCTTCCGAGATTTATATTTGCCAAATCCCCATCCGTATCCTTGATGAAAATGATGACTTGTTCTGCAACAGCGGGAAGAACTTCGCAGACCGTCTTAATTCTCGTTTTATCGAAAGCAGAAAGCGGCGCGTCCATAACAAGCGGATACGGTTCTGAAACAAGCATTGCATTTTCAGCTTGTTGGCTCATGCGTGCCATTTTGATTACCCCAGCTATGAAAGCAAAAATAACGGAAATGCTCTGTGCCGTGGATGTTTCTACATCTTCTGATAACCCGTCAGACTGATCAATAATATTGATCTGAATATTGTACTTATCATCAAGAGACAGCGAAAATCCGCCGTTATAAATGCTTCTGAACAACTCGTTTACCGTGTCTTGAAGCTGTGTCCGCATTTTAGATTCTTCCGTTGCGTACTGCTCTAAAAGAGTGTCGTACATATAACGGGCGTACGCTTTATACACTTCAATCTTGCGGTTCGTTTCGTTCTTGTTGGATAATTCTTGGCGGGCGGCCTCGGCTTCTTTCTTATCCCTTAAATGGCTGCCTTTTATGATGTTAATCGAATCCTTTTCGTTTTCGAGCCGTCTGATAGCGGCTTCATACCGTGAAAGGTCGGCTTGTAAACCGCCAACGCGCTCAAGACCTTCGAGTCGTTTTTCAATGTTAGTGATATTGCTGTCTATTTCGGTTTTATTGTCATCAAACTCTCTCACGAATTTATAGTTGTCACAGAATTCATCAAAAAAATTCTCGACCGCGCGGGATTTGTCCTCACATTTGCCTACAAATTCGCCAATCATGTAGCCAATGGATTTCGGTGGTATATAATCCAGCAATTTGTTGAGGGCGGCAAATGCTTCGTTACCAGCAATAACTTCAGTTCCGCAGATGCACTTCTTTTTCTGAATCAAAAATTGAATCGTTTTGTCATTGATATAGGGAACGCCTTTATCCAGCTTCTCGGCAGCAGCAAGAGTTTGCAGTGCATCTCTCATCATCTTCTTGGCGAAGAAACTCGGCGCACCTCTGTTGAACGCTCTTAAAACATTCGCCACACGGGAAGATCTCGAATTGATAAGCACATCCCTTTTTCTGATAAGTTCAGCCTTTTGTACTGCAAGCGATTCACTATCCTTGTTCTTTGCTATCCGCTCGGTAAGTTCGCCACATCTATCAGACGCGATACCCCTTTCATCATCAATCTCAGTAAGGCGTTGATCAATGGCATCTATCTTTCGATCAAGCGCACTTATTTGTCGTCCATATTCAGCTATTTTGCTGTCGCTCTTTGCATCATAGCTCTCGTCATATGACTTCAACACGGTTAAGGAACCCTTTCCGTTCAAGTGTGATAGTGCAGATGTATAAGCGCTTAATCCGAGTAAGCTGCGAACTGCTCCAGCGAACTCTTGACTTCGGCCTCGTTTGAGCTCTTTGCTCATATTCCCAATACGTTCACCATCGAAAAAGAAATATTTCGCAAGATCCTTCGGGAGAATCTCTTTAATCCGAATCTCGGTTTCCAATTCCTTAACATAGTCACGAGTACCGTCAGGCTTTTTAAAAGCGATGGTTCGTGTGAGCTGCCCTGATGGTTTTATCATACCGTTTGCGGTTTTCTGGTATCTTGACTCAGTGATGATTGTATATTCCACATTTTTGTGTTCAAGTGTGAGGTCAGCTCTCACGGTTTCAGTCGAATTAGTAAGCATTTTAGCTGAGGTGGCTTTGCAGAGTAAAATAGTGTCCTCAAAGGATGTTTCACCGTAGAGGCACCAAGTAAATATCTGCGCGAGTGTTGTCTTGCCGGTTCCGTTGTCACCCATGATCATTGTGACGTTCTGCTCACCTTCAGAGGCAAAGTGAATTGTCTGTTCTCCTTTGAATAGTCGGAAGTCTTTAACTACTAACTTTTTCAGTAACATTGGACTTCCTCCTCAATCATTTTTTTAATCATCTGCACCATTTGGGCATCGCTTTTTTCGCGTGTTTGCAAATTGTTTTTCTCGCGCATGATAAGTCTAGCGAGCATTCTTTGAACCTTTTCGGTTTCAATGCTGGTGCTGTTGGCATTTGAGATCATATCAGCCATTTTCGTAATCCTCCTCATATTGCAATAGGTATTCGTTGATTGAATATGCTTCCTTTACTTGAATAATTGTTTTTTCTGCCTGTATCATGTTAATTGCGAGCCTCGCGAATTCCTCTGCGCGGCTTAGCTCGTTTTTCACGAGTGTCAATTCCCGTTTTCGCTGTTCCTCTGTCAAATGGTGAACCTCATTCAGTGGTCGCGGCAGAGTGATGAAATCATAAATTTCAGCGAATTCTTTACCCTCTGCCAGGCGTAGTACACGTCCCCGGCGTTGAATGTACTCCTTTGGATTTGTCGTGCTTGCAAGGATAAAGGCGGTTTTGATTTTTGGAATGTTTACACCCTCATCCAAGCACTTTATTGCAACAAGAGCCTGCATTGTAATACCTGCTGCGAATTCGCGTTTTAAAACTTCACGTTTCTGCACATCCTCACGGGACGTAAACTGTGCGACATTCATTCCAAGTTTGTTCCCGAGTAAGTCTGTCACGGCATCTATCTGACGAATGTCCTCGTCACTGGTTTCGGAAAAATCTTGATTGTCCGGCAGGATGGTGGTCGCTCCGCAATAAACTAAAATATGCTTGTCACGGATGTAAGGCTTGATGTTTTCTTCAAGCTGTGCTATTTTATCGGTCGCGCCGCCAACCAACCTTGCTCTTTTGAGAGCTAACCGCTTGCCTTTCTCACTTAGCTTTCGCATGCCTTGTTTATCAAAAATCATGCACTTACTTATTTCATAAGAAAGCTGCGAGTATTCGGTCAACTCAGGTTCACTCAGGGTGGTCAGAATCGGATAATACTTATACTTCGTCAATTTCTTTTCTTCAATAGCCCGTTCAAGCGGGTAATCAATGCACTTATCGCCAAAGAAGTTATATAACCGCGATGTTCCATCTTCATCATTATGTCGTTCAAGGGTAGCAGATAACGCCAAACGGAATCTATATCGTTCGGAAAGCAGAGCACTTAGTCTTTCAGCCCCGAAATTATGAGCTTCATCGACCATTAGTAGGGTATCGCTCCGGATTTTGCAGAGCGTTTGCTGCACTTTGTTTAATGCAAATGTAGCGTTTGTGCAGACAAAGCAAAAGAACTCTTTATTACGAACGCCTAATTTTTGATCACGGATAGCATCCTCTAAAAGTTTGTGCCAATTTTTCTGCGCCGATGAACTATAACCGATAATCGGCTTTATACTGAACCGTTCAATATCCTCGACCCACTGCTCGACCAAATGTTGATAGGGGCAAACGATGATAACGGCCAGCTTGTCCTCAAGGACTTCGCATAACCGCGCAACTGCTCCAAGCCCAGTATAGGTCTTGCCCGTGCCAGTCGCCATATCAAATATTCCACGAAACTCGTTTCGTTCCCATTTATCAATCGCATCCTTTTGATATTGATAAAGCTCAACATTCACGGGGATAAACGCGCCGTTCCGTTTTTGCTCCTGAGATGAAAACTGATCATCATCAACTTCGTCATCATAGCTCTCATAGCGATTAACGACTTCACGTCTATACCGTTGGATGAGTTCATCGCTTAATTCGGGGAAATCCAATACAGTGATGCTCGGCTCATTGTCATTCCATATTGCCGTAAAAGCCGCCTTTTTATCTTCAACACGCTCATATTGTTCATAGGTTTTCCAAGAACAAAAAACGTCAATAGATTCAAAGTTAAGAGAAACGGCNGTTAAGGTTTCGTTCATGGAACCTGAAAACGCAACNGTATTGCCGTCCGCATCGGAAATCAACCCCATCTTTTCATGGTACATTCCGATTTGTTTATCCTTTTCAGTAAAAGCTATTTTTATGTCCAANATGCCGTCGGCGATTAAGTTCGCNAACTGATTCAGGCATTTTTCCTCAAAAGGGGTTCTGGGTTCGGTCAATTCACGCATGACCGCTTTTTGTAATATACTATCGCGCATTTCATANCCTTTGCGAATNGCTTCAATATCCTCATCAGACAACTTCGGAGAAGCGATTAATTGAATCTGGCCACCATTGTTCGCAAGCGTGGATATGCCGGTTGAAATCCTGCTTAAAATGGATGATGAAAAGAATCCGACAGCTCTTTTATAGGAAATAGCACGGCTGAGTAGCGGTACATAAAAAGCCTTCGGGATATTATCTACCGACGTTCTGTATGATTGCTTGATTTCAACTTCTTGCAGATTCATATAGCCTCCTTCCTCACGAATTTTCGTGGATGTAGTCTAAGACTTCCTCTAATTGTTCAAAGTCCTTATTCGTGTTGAAATAACCGACACTAAAACGAACAGTTCCGGCAGGAAAAGTCCCCATATATTTGTGAGCATTTGGCGCACAGTGAAGGCCAGACCGAACGACGATGTCTTTGTCGCTTAAAACTTGTCCGATGTTGTCGCTTCCATATCCGTTAAATACGCAAGAAACAACGCCAATGGATTGCTCCCTGTAATGGGGGACAAAGACGGTTTTTACATTGTCATACTTCGTTAGTACATCAAGCAAGCAGCGGTGATTAGCTTGTTCTTTTTTATAGATGCTATCAATGCCAATGTCACGAATCCATTTCAAAGCAGCGTTTAAACCGGCGATAGCCGGAAGGTTTTGTGTACCGACCTCATAGCGTTCGGGAATGGATTCAGGTAAATTAGGATTAGCGGAATCGACACCTGTCCCACCGTAAATCAATGGCTCAAGTTTGGCGTTCGGGTCGCAAATGAAACCGCCCAAGCCCATAGAACCATAGAGAGTTTTGTGTGCTGCGAAGACGGTAAAATCAATGTTTTCGCTATTAAGATTTGTATTAATCAACCCCATCGTTTGGCACATATCAATAATGTTTTTCGCTTCGTAGGTTTTTGATAAAGCGCAAATATCTTCTATCGGCGCGAGAACGCCACAAACATTACTTGCATGGCTGACAATGACAACATCTGGCCTGTTCTCTGCGAACTGGCGTTTTATCATTTCAAGGTCGTATATGAAAGCCAGTTTATCGAAAGCCAGGGTATGTATGCTTATATCAAACGACTGGCGCAAGTGATTGATAACCCTTACTACGGCGTTATGCTCGAAAGGCGACAGATATACATTCAATTCGTCTTTCTTTACAACACTGTTGATGACGACATTCAGGGCTTCGGTTGCGCTCGGCGTGAATACAACAGCTTTGTTCGGGCAGTGGTTCAATTCAAGTATCAGCTTTCGAGTTTCGGCTACCAGCGCTGACGCTTGTGCCGCTAACATGTGTTGACCGCGCCCGACATTCACACCACACTCACGGTAAAAAACGTCCATAAACCGATAAACTTTTTCCGGTTTCGGAAAAGTTGTTGCTGCGTTATCATAATATGCGGTCTTACCCATTACGTTCACCTCCAAATCGCATATCAATTTACCAAATTGCAAATGGCTTTATCGAATAATACTTATCTCCAGCGTGTGAAATATGTCCCAACAACGCGAAATTAAAGGCTTTCCCATTACGTACTAAATAGGTCAAGTGCCTGATCTCACGGCGCATCTTTTCACCACCAAGGTGCATTTCGATACCATATTTATCTCCTTTTGTGCCAGAGGTTTCATAATAGTCACCTTTTTGGTTGAGTTTTAAATCAGTAACGTTTTTCGTACATCCACTTTCTAATATCAACGTGTATTTCTTCACATCTCCATTGTGAGGACAAGTTGCCAAATCAATTAGTTTTTCATTTTCATCGTATAAGTACGTTAATGCGAATGTCGCAAAACCTGCTACTATTGATCCGCGCAACATAGAATTTGAATCTCGTAAAATATCAATAATACTTTCTAAAGGGCGCAATTTATTGTTGCACACATGAGCAACAATAATATTCGCTTTTCTTTCGATTGGAATAGTTTCTTTAGTTTCACTGGTAGTATTTTTTTCAATATTGGTTTCATATGAGCCATCGGCCTTAACCACCCCAAAAACACTTCCCCCTAAAGAGCCATCAAGCGAATTGTCGCTCCGTTTTCCTGTTGATGTGACTTTTTCGATGACATTTGGGTATAGTTGATTATAAAGCCCGCTTATCTCTGCTTCATCTAAATAGATATAGCTTTTTAGCGTTGTCACATGGTCATCTATGCCATACTCTCTTTTTGCCATAATTTATGCTCCTCAACATAATCTTTCAAGCAGTTCAATGAGAATCTGCCGTTTTTCTTGTTCGGTAATTGACTGCCCATATTCGTCAAGGTGTGTGGTCATTTCGTTCAGTAACAGCTTTGCTTTTTCGCTATATTCGGCTTTGTCAAAACGTTTTGGAACCCTATCACCTTTGGCATCGGTAAAAATGATTTCATACGAAGCAGAATGACCTTTGTCGTAGGTCTTTCTCCTGTTGAAATCCTCAACGGTTTGCTTGAACGACTTCAAATCCCGTAAGAACATGTCAATAGTATCGCCGTTCCAGTCATCTACCCGTAAGTAGGTAACCGCTTTGGCAAGACGCTGAACGAATGAGTTTTCATCGTTTGTAACGGTAGCCATCAAGTCAAGAATTTTGTTCTCATTACCGGAATATAGATACTGCTTTGTCCTATCGTTCAAGGAATCATACCATTCCTTGATAACTGATGTCAGACTTCCTCTGGCTTTACTTGCGGTAAACATCGTCTTAACAGAACTATTTAGCTCACGGACAAGGCTATTGACAGCATTATCGTATTCATCCTTAATTTCTCTAATAATTGGCACGACATTGACGGTAAACTCTTTCATACCGAATATGTCAAAGACCGTTTCAAAGAGAAACTCTCGCGGATTACCATCCAACTGTTTCAGATTGTTTATGAATCTGCGTTTTGAGGNATCAACCTTTTCTATTTTGCCATCTGCTTTGTATTTTGTAGTCANTTCCTTTGCGTATTTCGGTAACGAGAGATACCAGCGGTTCATGGCAAGCATAAGATAAGTAAAGCTGTTGTATGCCTTTTCGCGTTCAGTCACATTTTTCACAAACAATTCTTCAAGCATTGTCATATATTTTGCTTTTTCCTCGTTCCAATCCTCAAGGATAACGGAGTATTCGCACGGATTCTCGTTGATGCCATTTAGAAGCTCCGGAGTTATTTTGACCTCACTTCCTCGATAGAGGATAACAAGATTCATTTTACAGTGGCGAAGGACAAGGGCTATGTAGATTGGAATTACACCATATTTCAGGCCAAACCCGTTCTCGTACAATGTCAACGTTTCGTATAGTGTTTGGAAGTTCGCCCCGCCTTTCTTTGCGGCTTTCTTGGTTAAAAATGTGCTGATTTCGGACAGCATATCTCGCATACGTCCATCTTCGGGCAATAATTCAATAACGGGGGCAGTGTCTATGTTTCTTATAACACCTGTCTGTAACAGGGTGCTACGCATAATCGAAACATCCTGTCCAGTGCCTGATAAACCGATATTGGGGGATAATTCGCTCGCTAATAAACCGGCAAGGATTTTAGTTCTGCTGTTAATCGCAACAGTCGGCAACTCGTTCTTGTTGAC
>JGI24702J35022_10001604_pt1 | contig 13967 bp, 12 predicted proteins | sample TergutTh196P4_FD_35022 | JGI IMG/M metagenome (IMG submission 35022)
CGTAAATTCAAAACTGGATTGATCGTCTGAATGCGGCCCATAGCTTACGCTGTGAACGCGCCCCTTCTTCCGTTCAGGGCCGGTATCCCAGCAGGAGCTCCGGGTCGACGCCCATGGCGTCGACGATCCTCAGCGCCCTGTCCGAGGCCCCGGGCCCCCCGACGATCGTCTTCTCGTCCCTTTCGCGGTCGTAACGGACCAGCGTCGTCATCATGAAGTCCGATATGTGCCTCATGGTCACCGCGTCCTTGCCCAGCGACCTCTTCAGGACGGCGTCGACGGTGTTGGAGACCATCGTCGCCAGCGACGACAGGAACACCNCCGCGTCCTGCCTCGAGGGCGTGTGTATGAACATGTGCCCGACGCCCGTCCCCGACTTCAGCAGCTTGAAGGCGTGCTCGACCGAGTAGTTCCCCAGGTACATGTCCACAACGCCGTCCGCGCTCGCGCCGTTCCTGAGGTTGACCGCGTTGCGCTCCCTCATCGGCAGGTTGGTCGCCAGCACGCTGACCGAGTACCTTTCCGCGCATTCTTTGACCGCGTCCTCCCTCGCCCTCACGTCGCGGGGGAGGACCCTCCAGCGCGGCCCGTCGGGCCCTTTCTTCCCCGGCCCCCCGTCGACCTCGTACGAGGCGTCCGCGGAATACGCCGGGGCGTGCCCCCCGCCGAGGACGTCCGCGAACCTCTTCCTCGCGTCGTCCTCGCAGAAGAACCTCTCCCGTCTCAGCGACGCCATCCTCCTCTCCATGTCCTTCAGCCCCTGTCCCCTGAGGAACGCCTCCGCGTCGGACAGCGAGCCGGGGAGCCTGTACGCCACGAACCGGAGGTCGGCGTGGAGGTCGTTCTCGTCGTCGTCGATCCGGGCCCCGGTGTCGTAGAGGAGCCTCTCCCCGGAACGGTCCATGCCGCCGACCACCGCCGAGTGGACGATGTCGTCCCTTATCTTGCACGCGAACGACGACGGCACCTTCACGACGAACCCCAGGCCCATGTCCAGCATCGTCTTGACCAGGCCGCCGGTGCAGAGCTTGCAGTCGGCGGAGACCGTGCTGCGGGAGCAGTCTATCCTGTCCTTCAGGAACGCCAGCGAATCCTTGTTCATCTCTATGTCCGAGGTGTTCCCGTCGTATGAGCGGGTGTACGCGAGTATGCCGTTGCCGTCGCATATCCCCTGCACGCACTTCTGCATCAGGTCGTTCCTCTTGGACTTGGAGTTCTTGGAGTACATNGGCATCGCCCCCCCGTCGGCCCTGTCCTTGTACCCGACGCCGAAGAACGGGAAGTTGGTGGCGTCCATGCTGTACGTGTCGGACGCCAGGCCGTAGGCCCCGCAGAGCGCCTTGCGCGACCTCCAGAGGAACCCGTCCATGTCCATCCCGAATATCGTGTCGAGCCTCGACGCCAGGGCCGTGTCGCTGAGGGAGGCGTTCTTCACATACGGCCCGAACACCTTGTCGACGGGGGCCGTGGCGAACTGCGCCTTGACGCGGTAAAGCGGTTTCCTCAGGCCTTCGGTGAACATCGTCCCGATCATGGCCTTGGCGGCCATGCCCGCGCTGAGGTTCGAGACGGCCTTCGGCGCCTCCGCGTCGATCGCCTTCCTGATGCCGGAGGCCTCGAGGAGCGCCATGCCCAGCGCGGGCCCGAACTGCAGCCCTTCGTATGTGCCGCCATCCCTGTTGAACGTCATCCCGCCATACCTGTCCTGCGAGGGCATCCCCATGACCCGCCTTGTTGATCTAATCGCACACGTANTATATAAAGAATTACCTTGATTGCTTTGCAATCAAGGTTATCATTATAAATATAACCTATGCNCTGAACCGACATGCGGAACATCCCCAGGCATCAGACGGTCGGCGCCCCGGCCGCGAACAGTGTGTCCGTGTACGGAATAACGAAAGGCCCCGCAGAACACGGATGAAAGAAGACGGACCTTACAGCAGGAGCTATGGATCCTCAGAAAGACTTAACGCCAGTTTTGAATTTACGTTGCAGTGACATTCGGGTTTGCCGCCATGATTGCAATGATGCGGCTCCGAGTTTCACCAATGGCATTTTTTGTGGTGATGTTTGTGGTGATGTTTGTGGTGATGTTTGTGGTGATGTTTGTGGTGATGAGAGCATCACTGTAAAACGTCACAGAGAACTCCCTGCCATGTTTGAATTCAAAAGTCGGCTCTCGTTTCCCGGCGGCCTTGCAGGCATCGGCGATCTTCTCTATGCCGCGCCCCCACGACTCGATCATGCCCGTGCGGAAGAAAGCGTTAGCTATCAGGGGGTTGTGCGGTTCGGAGCGGTGTGCCGCCATAAGGTCCCGCACGGACCAGCCCTCCGGAAGACGCCCATCTTTGTAAATGATGACCTTGTCCGGGAACACCTTGATCTGGATGGGGATCCCGGAGCTGTAGTTCCAGTTGAATGGGTCAGAGGGTCGCTCCTCCTTCCCTCCTTAGAACCGTACGCGAACCTTTCGGTTCATATGGATCGAGCATCACAAACCCTTCTTTTAACCCCATTGTCCCGGCTCCGCCCTCGGCAGGAACCTGACGATGCTCGCATCCGCCACGTGCACGGTCGGCGGCGCGGCAAAGGTTTTTGTCGGTGTCACGCTATTTCGGCGTATGAACAACACCCGCGCCGAAAGGCTGATGTCCAACGCCGGAGGCCTCGACGCCATAGTCATAATGAACGGCGTAGACCCGTTCCTCGACTCCACATTCTGGTACCTGACAGAGCTGACGAGCGGGGCGTTCGAGGGCTCCGCGGCTATCGTCCGGAGGGACGGCGGCATGGATGTCTTAGTGAGCGAGCTGGAGGCGGAGGCCGCCGCCTCCTGCAAAGGAGACGTGCACGTCTATTACAGCCGCGAGGGAAGGGACAAGTGCATAGCGGACGCCTTGAAAGGGTCCCATAGGGTCGGGTTCAACACCCATAGCGTGCCGTACTCGGCGGTCGAGCACGTCAGGAGGGTCGCCAAGGGCGTCGAGGTCGTCGATGCCGCCCCAGCGGTCATGGCGACGGTCGAGGTCAAGGACGAGAAAGAGATAGGGCTGATAAGGGAGGCGTGCAGGATATCCTCCCGCGTCGCCGCCGAGATACCGGACATGCTCTCCGAGGGCGTCACCGAGAAGGAGGTGGCGTTCAGGATGGACTCGAGGATGAGGGAGCTCGGCGGGACCGGGAACGCCTTCGACACCATATCGGCGTTCGGCTCCAACAGCTCGAAACCGCACCACGCCCCCACCGGGTACAGGCTCAAGGAGGGCGACACGGCGCTCTTCGACTTCGGTTCCAGGTACGGCCGGTACTGCTCCGACATGACGAGGACGGTGTTCCTCTCGAGGCCGCCTGGGATACTCGAGAGGGCCTACGAGACGGTCCTGGAGGCCCAGACGGCCGGGGTCGAGAGGTACATGGACGGCGCCCCCGCCCGTGACGCGGACCTCGCCGCGAGGGACGTGATCGAGAAGTCGGAATTCAAGGGGAGGTTCATCCACTCCTTCGGCCACGGCATCGGCATGGACGTGCACCAGGGCGTATCGGTGTCGCCGAGGTCGGAGCACATCCTGAAAGAGGGGAACGTCGTCTCCGCCGAGCCTGGGATATACATACCCGGCGTGGGCGGCATAAGGATAGAGGACACCTGCCTGATAACGAAGGGCGGGTGCGAGAGGCTCACGGACTTCGACAGGAGGATCACTTTCGTCTGACCCGGGCGCAAAGGCATGCCCCCCCACACACATGCACGCTTCAAGGCATCTGGGGCGTCAGCCGGTAGTCGGTGCTCCGACCGCCCGCCCCGCCCTTCGTCAGGATGCCCTTCCCGATCAGGTCGTTGATGTCGCGCAAGGCGGTGTCCGGGGAGCATTTCGTTATCTTCGCCCACTTGGTGGAGGTGAGCTTCCCGTAGAAACCGTCGAACAGCATGTTGATCATCAGGCGCTGGCGCTCGTTCACGGGGGTGTCCCTGTTCCTCTCCCAGAATGCCGCTTTCGAGAGGACGTTCTGTATGCCGGCCTCTGTTTCCTGTATGGCGCTCTTCAGGGTGTCCAGGAACCATATGAGCCACCCTGTTATGTCGCCGTCGCCGTGCTGTGCGGATTGTAGGGAGTCGTAGTATCCGCGGCGCTGGGCGAGGATGTGTTTCGACATGCTGTAGAAACGCTCAGAGGATCCCTCGCTGCGTGCGAGCAACATGTCCGAGATCGCCCGCGCTATCCGCCCGTTGCCGTCTTCGAACGGGTGTATGATGACGAACCAAAAATGCGCGATCGCCGCTTTCAGCACGCCGTCGATGACGACCCCGCCGTCATTGACCCATGAGAGGAACACATCCATCTCCGCTTTTACATCCTTTGCGGGGACGGCCTCGTAGTGGGCCCTTTCCTTCCCTATCGCGCCCGACACCACCCGCATCTCCTCGGTGCGGTACTGCGCCACAGCGATCCTGTTCACCCCACTGCGTCCGGATGGGAAAAGCGCCGAATGCCAGCCGAAGAGGCGCTCTTCCGTCAAAGGCGTCATGTGATTCTGTGTGGCGTCTATCATCATCTCGACGATACTGTCCACATCCCGGGTCGTCTCGGTGAGCCCCGCTGTGTTGATTCCAAGGCGTCGCGCTATGGAGAAGCGGACCTGCCCGTAGTCCAGCCTCTCGCCCTCGATCTCCGACGACTTCAAAACATCGAGCGTCAGGTTGTCAAGGTTCTTTTCTTCTTTTGAGGAGAAACCCATTGAACTGATCAACCCTATGATCTTACCCTGCAAAAGACGAACTTCGCCCAATGAGGCGCCCACAGACGCACTCTGCCAGGTGAAATCCGTCCAATTCTCGTGTTGATAGATGTATTTAGGCATGCCGAGGGAGTTATGCGGTGAGTAGATAAATTATTTTCTGCATTTTTGCGGAGAATAACCCGCCTATTCACCGCATGCTCAAAACGCCCTCTCGATGGTTATCGGCTGGCGGTCGCCGGCGTGCTCCATGGACGAGCAGTCCTCGATGACCCTGCCGATCCTCGCCACAGGGTAGCGCGAGACGGGGAGGCCGTCCTCCCCGCTCAGGGGCGTGGGCCCGAAGAATATGCAGAGCGCTCCGACCTTCGGCCAGTATGCGATGTCCCCTATGCCCAGCTTCGTAGCCAGCTCGCCCGCGTCGGCGTCCTCCACCGGCATCTCGAAGTAGATCTGGCCCCCCAGCATGTTGATCCTATGGGTTAGGGGCAGGGAGAGCCATATGGCGTTGGATACGTCCGAGCCGTCGAGCTCGGCGAGGTACTCGCCGTTCCTCGTCCTGATCCTGATCCTGCTCATCGCCGGCGGCCCCAGGCTCACTTCCTCTCGAACAGCTGCCTTATCTCCCTGCCGACGACCTCGAGCTGCAGCCTCTTCTCGTCATCCTCCATCTTCTTGAGGTTCACGAGGCCCGCCTTCCACTCGGCGCGCCACTCGTCCTTGAACTTTCCGGACTCGATCTCGCCGAGTATGGACTTCATCCCCTTCTCCGACTCGGGGGTCACGACCCTGTCCCTCCTGGTGAGCCCGCCGTACTCGGCGGTGTTGGACACCACGTGCCACATGAGCTCGAACCCGCCCTTGTTGATGAGGTCCGTGATGAGCTTCACCTCGTGCAACACTTCAAAGTAGGCCATCTCTGGGGGGTACCCGCCCTCCACGAGCGTCTTGAACCCGGCCTTGATGAGCGCCGTCACGCCGCCGCAGAGAACGGCCTGCTCCCCGAACAGATCCGTCTTGGTCTCGTTGTCGAATGTCGTCTCGAACACCCCCGCCCGGGTCGCCCCGAGGCCCTTGGCGAGCGCCAGGGCGATCCTCTTCGCGTTCCCCGTGGCGTCCTGGTGCACGCAAACGAGCGCCGGCACGCCGAACCCCTGGAGGAACACCTCCCGCTCTATGTCGCCGGGGGACTTGGGCGCCATCATTATGACGTCGATGTCCTTCGGCGGCTCGATCAGTTTGTAGGTTATGGCGAACCCGTGGGCGAAGTCGAGCGCGGCGCCCTTCTTCAGGTTGGGCTCCACGTACTGCTTGTATATGTCGGGCTGCACCTCGTCCGGGAGCAGCATGACGACCACGTCAGCCCCCTTGACGGCGTCGGCGAACTCCGCCACCTTCAGGCCGTCCTCCTTCGCCCTGTTCCAGGACTTGCCGCCCTGCCTCACTCCGACTGTCACGTCCATCCCTGAGTCGTGGAAGCAGAGGGCCTGCGCCCTGCCCTGCGCCCCGTATCCCAGCACCGAGACCTTTTTTCCCTTTAGGACCTCAAAGTCCACATCCGAGTCGTGGTAAATGTGCATTTTCTCCACCTTTGGCTTAGAGGCTCAACTCTTCGGTTGCACTAATACTTATCGCAGGCTGGGTTCTGGCCTTCGGCAGAGCCAGCGCCAGGCCCCCCGGGGGATCCTGGGCGTCGCCCCTCAGACGCCGTAGGGCGGGCCGTGGTCGCCCATAAGCAGGAAGTCCTTCAGATGGATGCCCACGACCCCTTCATCGTTGCGCTCAGCGTACCTGTCCATCGACACGACGTACTTGGGGAAACTGTCATCTATCTCCTTCAGCGGGCCGAACTCCCGCTTGTACACATCATTAGTGGAGAGTTCCAGGCAGACCTGCACATATACCCTCCTGCCGTCTGCCTTCTCCGCTACGAAGTCGACCTCCTTCGTGCCGAGCTTCCCCACGTACACGTTGTACCCCCGCCTCACCAGCTCCATGTAGACTATGTTCTCCAGGATGCCTTGTACATTATCGGCTCTGAAGCCGCGCACAGCATATTGCAGGCTGTGGTCGGCGAGATAATACTTGTCGTTGGTCTCGAGCAGGCGTTTGCCCTTGACGTCATAGCGTTGCGCACGCCTGATGAGGAACCCCTCTTCCAAATACCTCAGATAATTGACGATGGTCTCCGGGTCCGTCCCCTTCCGGCCTTGGCTTTTCAGGTAGTTGGCGATGCCAGACGGGGACACCAGGTTGCCCACGTTGTCGTAGATGAACGCTACGATTCTGTCCATGAGCTGAGGGTTCTTCACAGAGTTCCTTCTCACGACGTCGCGGAACAGCGCGGTGTTGTGGATCTCTGTCACAATGCGCATCGCCTCATGCATAGAATAATCGAACATCGAGACCGATGGGAAACCCCCAAGCCGGATGTACATGTCAAGATCTGAGCCGTCCCCGATCCCCCGCGCCTCCCTGAAACTGACGAACTCCTCGAATGATAACGGATGCATGCTGAAACTGATAGTCCTGCCGCCCAGCAACGAGGAGTAGTCGCTATCGAGCAACCTCGAGTTCGAGCCTGTGACATAGATATCCGTGTTCCTCAGCCTGATCGAGTTGACGGCCTTTTCCCAGCCTTCGACCTCTTGAACTTCGTCCAAGAAAACGTAATGTTTTTTTTCGTCTTTCAAACGCCCCTCAACGTACTTCGCCAGTTCGACATAACCCTTGATGTCGAAGAATTCCGACATCTCGAAGTTCATCTCGATGATATGACTATGGTCTGCCCTTTCTGATATCTCTTTCTGGATGAGTTCCAGGAGCCTGCTCTTCCCGCTGCGCCTGATGCCTGTGATTACTTTTATGAAGGGTTTATCGATGAACCCTCTTATCTCATTCACATATGCCGGTCTGTCTATGAGAGGCTCGTCTTTGTCCATATGCTCATCTATTGAACAGTACGACGAGCATGTATTTAATATCAGCGAAAAATATAGGTGTCACCCTAAACTTTTTGTGAAATATCAGAAAATATAGGTGTCACCCTAAACTTTTTGTGAAAAAATCCGGAAACATTCAATTCTGCAACCGATGATTGCAGAATTGTGCTGTGGCACAGAACACGGCCGCCCCAAGTAAAATGTCAGGCTTCCAGGCCCTATACGAGCCCGGAAGCCGTTGTGGCGTCTCAGAACTTGCAACGACCCTTGACCAGCGGCTGGGCGGGGTTCGCGGGGATCATCGGGGTGATGTCCTCCTCGCAGTCCACCATGATCTCCACCAGGCAGGTCTCCCCGCTGTCGAACGCCGTCTTGAGGGCGTCCCCTATCTCCCCCGGCCTCTCGACGTGGATGCCCTTGGCGCCGAACGCCTCGGCGATCTTCACGAAGTCCGGGTCCGCGCCAAGTTTGGTGTTACTGTACCTCTTGTCCCAGAACAGCTTCTGCCACTGCCTGACCATCCCCAGCCACCCGTTGTTCAGCAGGCATATCACGACCGGGAGGTCCTCGGCGACCGAGGTGGCTATGTCCTGCATGACCATCTGCAGCCCGCCGTCGCCGGTTATGGTGATCACTTTCTTGTCAGGGCATGCCGCCTTCGCGCCTATCGCAGAGGGGAGGCCGAAGCCCATGGTGCCGAAGCTGCCCGACGATATCAGCTGCCTCGGCCTGTCTATCTCCAGGTAGTGCATGGCCCACATCTGGTTCTGCCCCACGTCCGTCGTGATGATGATGTCAGGGTCCTCCCTGGTGATCCGGTTGATCTCGTACATGATCTTCTGCGGGACGATGGGGTCACTTTCATAGTTGTAGTCGCACTTGCAGCGCCTCTTCAGGTCCTGGATGTTCTTGTCCCAGGCGGGGCGGGTCCCGGCCTGCCCCTCCAGCCTGTCGATGAGCATGCGGACGGCCTTCTTCGCGTCGCCCTGTATGTTGACGGCCTCCCTCTTGTGCTTGTTGAACTCGGTGGCGTCGATGTCGATGTGGACGACCCTGCTCGTCGCCAGCGGGGCGGTCTGGGGGCTGTACGTCCTGTCCGAGAACTTCGAGCCTATCGCTATGATCAGGTCGGCCTCCTTGAACGCGGCAAGTGAGCACATCCTGCCGTGCATCCCGAGGGAGCCCATGCAGAGGGGGTGCGAGGTGGGGATCGAGCCGATGCCCATGAGGGGTGTTATGACCGGTATGCTGGCCAGCTCGGCCAGCCTGACGACGTCGGGGCTGGCGTTGGCGCCGATGACCCCGCCGCCAACCAGCATGACCGGCCTCTGCGCCTCTTTTATCCATTGGACGGCCTGGTCTATGCCCGAGTAATCCTCTTTCACTGGCTTGACACCGTAGGTCTCCTCGCACAGCGACTCGTCCATCTCGGCGTTGACCTGGTCGGTGGGGATGTCGATGTGGACCGGCCCGGGCCTCCCGGTCTGGCAGACCACCCACGCCTCCTGTATCGCATGGGGGAGTCTGTTCAGGGACAGGACCCTGAAGTTGTGCTTCGTGATGGGCATCATCAGGCTGTACGCGTCGACCTCCTGGAAGGCGCCGAGCCCCAGCGAGCCGGTGCCGACCTGGCCCGTGAGCGCGATCATCGGTATCGAGTCGGCGTACGCCGTGGCGATGCCGGTGACGAGGTTCGTGGCGCCGGGGCCGCTGGTGGCGATGCAGACGCCAGGGAAGCCGCTCGCCCTGGAGAAGCCGTCCGCCATGTGCGCGGCGCACTGCTCGTGGCGTACGAGGACGTGCCTTATCGATGACTCCAGTATCTCATCGTAGACCGGGATGACTACGCCGCCCGGGTACCCGAACATCGTCTCAACTCCCTTGTCCTCCAGCATTTTGAGTAGCGCTCTAGATCCTTTCATGAGTATGCCTCACCCCATGTATCAAAAAACCCTTTCTTATAATTGATGTATGGAACGGGGGGCCGCCCGTCGCCGTCCTCCTATGTGCCCGACCTCGGATCGCGCCTCACCTGACATCCGCCCCATAGCCCATGGGGCTTAGCGCTATGTCCGAACAGACGCTCGCATCGCGGCTGAGCTCATGGCAGGGGGAGCAAATTTTTGCAAAGAATGCGGGAAAATCGACCGGGCTGATGCAACCGTCGCATCTCACTTCAACACAGGGAACCTCATCATATCCAACAACAAGGGCGATTTCCCCTCTTCTGGTGGCTTTGAAGGGATGATTCTGACAGCCGATGAGATGATGGGCCGGGGGTAAGGGCTCTGCGGGAGCCGGGGCCCGATTAAACAGGGCCCCGATTAGAAAACGTGTCTGCAGGCACACCATGACTCCAGGGGTCGTCGATTTAGGCAGTGTCGGCATGTTCCGAAACACGCAAGGTTATTTTATCCGTAGGCGATTAGGCGACAGAGGGATCCGGTGTCCAAAGTCAAGGTCGGGATAAACGGTTACGGCACGATCGGCAAGAGGGTCGCGTCCGCAGTGAGCAAGCAGGGCGACATGGAGGTCGCAGGGGTGACGAAGACCAGGCCCACCTTCGAGGCGCGGGCCGCCGTCGAGAGGGGGTTCGGCCTGTACGTCCCGGAGGGGAGCCTCAAGGCGTTCGGCGACGCCGGGATCCCGGTGAGGGGCACGATAAAGGAGCTTTACGGTGCCTCGGACATAATCGTGGACTGCACCCCCGGCGACGTCGGGGAGGCGTACAAGGCCGAGTACGAGGCGGCTGGGAAAAAAGCGGTGTTCCAGGGCGGGGAGGCCCACAGCCTCACAGGCATATCCTTCAACTCCACCGCCAACTACAGCGAGTCATGGGGCGCCCAGTTCTCCCGGGTGGTCTCCTGCAACACGACGGGGCTGCTCAGGACCCTCGCCCCCATCGACAGGGCGGTCAAGATCAAGGGCGTCTACGCCACGCTCATCCGGAGGGGGGCAGACCCAGGTAACAGCAAGGGCGGCCCGATCAACGGGCTGGAGCCGTCGGTGAAGCTGCCGACCCACCACGGGCCGGACGTGAAGAGCGTGATGCCCTGGCTGAACATAAACACCATGGCGGTCAAGGCGTCCACCACGATCATGCACCTGCACACGGTGGCGGCCGAGCTCGAGAGGGAGTCCAAGACGAGCGAGATCCTTGACGTGATGCGCGCGTCCCCCCGCGTGATGCTCGTGGACAGCGGCAGCGGGGTGAAGGGCACGCCCGAGGTCATGGAGCTGGCGAAGGACCTGGGGAGGGACAGGTCCGACATGTACGAGGTGGCGGTCTGGGAGGACGGCGTGAGGGTCGTCGGGAACATGCTCTACTATTACCAGGCCGTGCACCAGGAGGCGGACGTCGTGCCGGAGAACATCGACTGCATAAGGTCCATGTGCAAGCTGGAGGAGGACGCGGGGGCGTCGGTGTCCAAGACGAACAAGGCCCTCGGGATCAAGAAGTGAGTGTGAGGGACCTGAAAGAATTCAACACCCTGGAGGACTTCAACTTCAAGGACAGGGCGGTCCTGCTGAGGGTGGACATGAACTGCCCCCTCGACAAGAAGACGCTCAGGATACTGAACGACGCGAGGATAAGGAGCGTCGTCCCCACCGTGAGGGAGCTGATAGGCAAAAGGGCGAAGGTCGTGGTCCTGGCGCACCAGAGCAGGAAGGGCGCATGGGACTTCATCGGGCTGGAGCAGCATGCGGCCCTGCTCTCGAAGAGCCTCAACGCGCCTGTGACGTACGTCGACGACGTGATCGGCGCCGAGGCCAAGGGCGCGATATCCAGGATGGCGCCCGGGGACGTCCTCCTGCTCGGCAATGTCAGGGGGCTCGACTGCGAGTCCGTGACGGCGGACATGCGGCGGCATGCCGACGCGGAGCTGGTCTCCGAGCTGCTCCCCCTCTTCGACTACTACGTCTGCGACGCCTTCGGCGCGTCGCACCGCTCCCAGTGCTCCCTGGTGGGGTTCCCGGCGAGGTTGCCGTCGGCGTCGGGGAGGCTGATGGCCAGGGAGCTGTACGCCCTGAAGACGATATTCGACAAGCCGAGGCGGCCGTCCGTGTTCATACTTGGCGGGGCGAAGTTCGGGGACGTGCCGTACATGATAGACCGCGTCCTCAGCAACGGGTCCGCCGACACCGTGATCGTGACCGGCCTCGCAGGGAACGCCTTCCTGCTGGCGAGGGGCGTCGACATAGGGGCGGCGAGCAGCCGCGTCCTCGCCGACGAGCTGACGGACGAGAACTTCCGGGCGGCAAGGGACGTCCTCGGGAAGTACGGACAGAAGGTGCTCCTCCCGGTCGACGTCGCGGTGGAGAGGGGCGGCGGCAGGGTCTGCGTGAGCACCGGGGACCTGCCCACGGCGGAGCCGGCGATTGACATCGGGGACCAGTCGATAGAGAAGTTCAGGAAGGTCATACTCTCGTCGAAGACTTCGTTCATGTCGGGACCCTCCGGGATGTTCGAGAAGCCAGGCTTCGAGGCAGGGACCAAGCAGCTCATGACGGCGATGGTCGAGAGCAAGGGGCTGTCCGTCCTCGGAGGCGGGCACACGGCAGGGGCGGCCGAGAGGTTCGACCTGGCGGACAGGGTGTCGTACGTGAGCACGGGCGGCGGCGCGCTGGAGGCACTCCTGTTGCGCGACCCGCTGCCGGTCATAGAGGCGCTGAAACACTCGAGGGAGACGTTCGGCCCAGGTCACTGACCCTCTTCTTCCTCCTCGTCGGGCGGGCACACGGGGCAGATCGATGCGCGCTTCATCCTGGACAGCGCCTCCTTTATGCGCTCGACGGGCTCAGTCACCGTCATGCGGATGTAGCCCTCGGCGGACTCCCCGAAGCCTGGCCCAGGCGTCACGATTATCCCTATGTCTATCATCCTCCTCGTGAAAACGTCCGACCTCTCCCTGCAGTTGAACCAGACGTAGAACGTCCCCTTGGGCAGCGCCACCTCGAAGCCGAGCCTCCTCAGGCCGGTGACGAGCACCTCCCTCCTCTCGGCGTAGATGTCCATGTTGTTCCTCAGCGGCGCAGGCAGCGACCCGTCATCGGGGTACATCTCGAGGGCCGTCACCCCTGCCTTCTGTATGAATATGGGGGCGCCGGAGTCGATCTGGCCCTTGCACTTCTTGAGCCCGGCTATCAGGTCGGGATGGCCGACGGCGTAGCCCAGCCTGTACCCGGTCATGTTGAACGTCTTCGAGAACGACCCGAACTCGATGCAGTCGGGCCCGGCCTGGAGCGCCGACGGGGCGCGGTACTCGCCGAAGCACATCTCCGAGTAGGCGTTGTCGTAGCAGAGTATCGTGCCGGTGCGCTGGCACCAGTCGTACACCTTCCGGAGGTACGCCAGGTCGCAGGTCGCCCCGGTGGGGTTGTTGGGGTAGTTTATGTACAGCATCTTCGCGTCCGTCGGGCATTCGGCCACGTCGAGCAGCCAGCCCTTCTCCGGGCGGAGGGGGACGAGGGCGCACTGCGCCTCGTTGAAGAGCACGGACGCCCCCGAGTACACGGGGTACCCCGGGCTCGGCGCGATGACCGTCTCCCCAGGCCCCACGAACGCCTGGGATATGTTGAATATCCCCTCTTTGGACCCTAGCGTGACGCACACCTGCCTGGCGGGGTCGACGTCCACGCCGAACCTCTTCCTGTACCACTTCGCCACCGCCTCGCGGAGGTCCCTCTCGCCTGTCGAGGACGAGTACTTCTGGTTCTCGTTCGACTCGACCGCTATCTGTAGCGTCTTCACGATCTTGTCGGGGGTCGGGAGGTCCGGGTCCCCGATGCCGAAGTCGATCATGTCCATCCCTTCCCGCCTCTTCGCCGCCGCAAGCTCCTCCAGCCTCACGAAGAGGTAGGGCTGGAGCTTCTTCAGCCTCTCTGACTGCTCATAGTTCGCCATATTGCTCACTTTCACGTTAAAGTATGTATCCCTCGTATATCATCACGGCGGGTCCCTCCATGTGCACATGCCCGGGCCCCTCCTCCACGGTCACCTTCAGCCATCCCCCCGGGAGGCGCACGTCTATCTGCTCGTCGAAGGGCGCCAGGCCGCTCAGCGCGGCGGCGACGGCCGCGGCGCACGCGCCCGTGCCGCAGGCCAGCGTCCAGCCCGCCCCCCTCTCGTACACGCGGATGTGCATGTTCCCCTCCACCATCCTGCAGAACTCGACGTTCGTCCTGTTGGGGAACAGGGGGTGCGCCCCTATGGCGGGCCCGAGCCTCGCCGCGTCGTCGTCGCTGATGTCCGCGAAGGTGACGAAATGGGGGTTGCCCATCGACACC
>JGI24702J35022_10001605_pt1 | contig 13963 bp, 11 predicted proteins | sample TergutTh196P4_FD_35022 | JGI IMG/M metagenome (IMG submission 35022)
GGTAGGCAGGTTCGTACAAAAGTCGCTCACTGCCGGTTTCAATCCGAAGCGGGAGAGCGAATCGGGCATCAGGTGGTGCGCTACGCGACGCATCTCGCTGACCGAATCGTCCAATAATCCTAAAGCCTTGTCGAAACGTTCGACGTCGTCATATTCAAGTTTAACGCCCTGTTTCATTTCTAACAGTTGCAGTTTGGCGCCTGTGAGCAGGCTACCCAGACCGTCGTGCAGGTCGCGTGCAAGGCGGGCACGTTCGCGCGTCTCGCCGTCGAGCACGGATTGGGTGGCTACTAATTGTTTTTCCTGTATCAGTTGTTTGATTTGTTGTTCGGCAAGTCGTTTTTTCTGCACTGTCCAGCGCCATAGAATGAAACATGACGCCAATGACAGCAACAAAACGGCTCCGCCCGATATACTTAGCCACGCCATGAAGCGTTTCTCTTCTTCCAAAGCGGTTATTTTAAGTTGTTTCTTTTCGGTTTCGTATTTGGCTTCCATTTCAGCGGAGGAGCAAATGACTGATTCTTTAGCTATGGCTTTCTCCACCAAATCCAATGCATCCCAATACTGCGTGTTTTCAAAAAATTTGTGTTGTGCAATAGAAAGTTCGCAAAGTATCCTATAACATTCTTTTTTCCCTTCCAACATACCCTTTTCATCAGCTAATTTCAGCGCCTGTAAAATGTGAGTTTCCGCTTGATCAAAATTGCCTTTCAGTGTTTCCAACTTACCATAGACCAAAAAGTAAGGAACATCATAGGAAAAATTATCCCCACCTGCTTCCATCATTTTTTTTAAATAAATTTCAGCATTGTCCAAATCAAAATCCTTCAGCGCAATAGAGGCTAATTTGTAGTAAATATATTCTTTCGTGGAAGTGTCGTTTTCAGAATCACATATCCGTAACACTTCCCGGAAATAAAACATTGCTTTTTCCTGATCACCCATGTCAGAATACGCCACTGCTAAGGAAGATAAGGCATATTTGTCGTCATTTAATAATTCAACGACTTTTTGGGCATATTCAATGGATTTTTCAATGAGGTTAATTCTCTTATAAACAAGTCCCAACATGTAATAAACACGTCCGATTTTTTCGGTATCATTTATTTTTTCATAATAAGGCAATGCTTCCATATAATATTGCAAGGCGGTTTCATACCAATCTTTACTATAATAAGCATTACCTGTATTAACGTTCATATGGGCAATCCAATTTTCTTCCTTTTCTTTTTTTGCCAATTCCAGGCCATTCAGACAGATAACAAGAGCGCTATCGGTCAATCCTTCTCTCATAAGCATCAATCCGTAACCTGTACTATACACATATCGTCCATTGTTCAAGTCTAACTGTTCACTCAAATCTCTCAATTTCAGGTAATATTCTTTAGCCTTTTTAAAATTATTTTCCTTGTACATTTCTGCGATTTCATCATATAGCTTTGCAAGGTTGATATCAGGACGGGCAACAGCAGCTAACCGTAATAGACTGTCCAACTGCGCATTGTCGGTGGGTTCGAAAAGCGAATCCTGTAGCGCAACAGACGTTGCCGTCACATCTGCAGGGTTGGTTGATAACCTGTTTTCATGGTTGCACGAAAAAAAGCCTCCTGCACCCAGCAGCAGAACGATTATCGTTTGAGACTTGAGTCCCTGCCTACGCGGGAATAACGTCGGGAATCGAGAATTTCTTTTTATTTTGTTAGCGTCCATTGATTTGTATTTTTTTTGAAAACTTTTTATTCGTTTATTATTGCGCAAAATTATTTATTTTATAGCACGTAGAATACCCCCATTTGGGGGTATTTTATAAGTTGAAGCGATAAAAATCCTCAAATGGGGTATTCGGATAATTTGGCGGGTCTTACTTTTGTGTCGTTAAATCTTAATTATTAATTACTTCATTTAGAATATGACCTTCATTCATCGCCAATCCTATTTATGATACGGTTATCGAATGTCTGACGCACCAAAAGCGGATGAAACCCATAGCAGGACTACCGCATTAAATACAAAAATGTGAAAATCCGTATAATTAGATTGCTTCTGTTTTTTCCGTTCCGAAAAAGAGGAACCTCGCAATGACGAGTAGGACATATCGTTGTAGAGTCAAACGGGATAAAAGCGAATAGATATTAAAAAAATAACGTCAAAAGTTAAAAAAACGTAATTCCTAAAAAAACAGGAATTTACGTATTTAAAATAGAAAATTAGTTTTTATCTTTGAAGCCAAAACATGGATGGAACACCTCTTCCATTTGATCCTTTTGTTTGCTACAAAATATAACCGAAGAGGACGAGCCGTTTCCGTAAACAAAAATGTATTAGGAGTAATCATATCTTTCCTTTAATAAAATTCCAAAATATTTGCATTTCCTCACTATTCCTAAAAAAAACCTCGTACCTTTCTAAGCCTAAACTTCCTTTTCTTTTTTGTCCCGCACCTCTATCTCTATCGTCAAATTGAATTTCACTCAATAATGAATTCACATCAATATCTGTATTTATTTGCAAAATAGATTTACGAGTTCCTTGTCCACCGGCACGAATAATAGAAAATGTTGAATCTGCTAATCTAACACCAATTTTTGTTTGCTTAAAATCTAATTCGACATTACCTTTAGTTTTTAAGCATTTCAAAAATAACAAAAATACTTCTTTACCTCCTATATATTTCCCAAAAAATTGATCTATTTCGTACATGTCAGGGTCTTGGGTAATGATATTTTTTATTTCATTTATTTTTTTGGTATTTGTAGTTTCAATTTTTAAATCATCCGGGTCATTATTTATGTAATCAATAAAAATCAAATCATTTTCAAACCAATAATATTTTATTAATGTGATGTTATTGTCTTTTATTTTTTTAACTCTATCAATTTGAGTTAAACTGAATTTTTTCGCAATCAAAATGATTTCAACTTTGTCTTGACAGATTTCAGTAAATATTGGTAAAGATATTTTATATTTTTGCGCTGCATGCAGATAAACATCAGAAAAATTATCTTGAACATAATCCCGATAATCAGCGGATTGGTCTGTAATATTTTTATCATAATCTTTTTTCAATTCAAAGATTATAAATTTCTTTGTTTCCGGATTGTAGCCTAAAATGTCAAGTCGACCATTTGTACCCAAGCTACGCACATTACCTTTTAATGGAAACTCGCTTGCGATAAACGTGAAATTTGGAAATAAATCATTCCAATTTTCACCAATAAATCTATTCAACTCTTTCTCGGGTTTTTCTACCTGCTTTAAGAATTTTTTGTTTGAAGTTGAAAATAATTTTGCCATAATTTTAGATTTTATCAATTAATAATTTTACTATTTCAAATGCTATTAGTCGTTGGTCTTCTAAATCATTAAAATTCCATATAATATCTTTGTTCTCGTAATAGAGGTTGAAATTCGAAATTAATTTTTTCAATTCTTCTATTTCTTTTTCTGAAAACTGAATTGTAATATTTCTCATGATATATGTTTTAAGTTAGTAGACGACTCGTCGATTTTTGATAACGAGACTTTTCTTGTTTTTTCGTCAATATCGATTAGTTGAATGCCTAAATAATTTGGTCTATGGGCTTGTGGATTATCAAAAAGAAGTTTCAGATATTTTGATATATCCTTATCGTTAATAATTTCAATTTTTGATGCTATTTCGGTTTCATTTTTCAGGTAATAAGGAGTTTGACGTCTCAAAATCAAAAGTTGAGCATAAGGCAAATTTCCTACAGCCTGAATATTTGCCGTTTCACCCATCATGTTTTCAAAATAGTTATTTGAGTTTTGCTTGTAATTGGATGTTACAAACTTGATCCCCAAGCAAAAAACAGGTTTTTCGTTTTTCGTAACGGTAATATCAATGTCTTTGGGGTAGTATTTACCCTCAACCGTCATTTCCTTACTTTCTTCGCCAAGGAAATAAATAGAATAGGCTTTTCCCCAAATGTTCGCCAAAGTATCAGCAATCAATTTATGAATAGGTTTAAGTTTAGCCGTACTCCTGGCTCCATGCTCTTTGTAAGCAATAAATGAGGCTTCAAGCGCCTTTAGAAATTCCTGTTCGTTATATTTCATACGTAGCATTTTAATGGTGCAAAGATAGAGGTTTTTGGCGATTTACCAAAAAAATTATTTATTTTTCCTTCGCGCTTACTTTGTGGTAGCGCCTCACGCTATTTAGACGATATAATAAACAGTATGTATCCGCTTCTTACAGCTACATCAACACCTACTATTACAGCTATGACCTGTGTCCGGCAAGCGTGCTGCTCAAAGCGAGATTCAAAATAAAGTAGTTTGCTATTGTGGCATCAGTCTTTTTGCCCCTATTTTTTTATCCGTGGCAGTCAATACAGCTCGCTTTAATGGCATCGGCAAGGTAATAGATTTTCCCAAGCGCGTGAAATAAAAATTGTCTTTTTGCCACGAATGCACGAATTTTTAAGAATGATTCGTGAAAATTCGTGCATTCGTTGGCAAAGGATATGAAATTTATTGTTAATTTTGCACCGTTGGAAGAAAAAGATAAAGCCTTGGAGACAGAACGCGAAAAAAGAGAAGCGGCAGAAGATTACCAAAAAAACTGCTTGAACGCATAGCCGAGTTGGAACGATGGGATAAGATGTTAAAAAATATGCTTTAAACTTAAATAAACGTAATTCCTGAAAAAACAGGAGTTTTGTATTGTAAATAGAAAATTAGGTTTTATCTTTGCACCTGATTATATAGAGCAAAAAAGAATTGAAATGAACCAGGAGCAACACATCATACATCAGCTTTTACTCCGTTCGAGCTTGGGTAAAGAAGTTGGTTTGTACCATGGGAAAATGGGGTTAATCCTGTTCTTTGCACATTATTACAGGCATACAGGTCAGCAGGTATACGATGATATTGCCTTAACCGACTATTCATTGGATACCGATGTGGAAGGTATTCTGCATTATGTTCTTGCTAATTCGTCATACTATCTTTTGAAAGGAGAAGTCGAAAGATACAACCGGGCGTGCCGGTTGCTTCGTTTACACATCGACAGAAAAAAATTTAAAATATTATTTATATGAAATATTTTCAAATTATTGTTATTTTTTTATTATTTTATAAATATTCTTATTCTACGTCCGACAGCTTTCCTCTCCCACCATGGGGCGGAAATATTCATGTTCCTACAGCAATTGATTCAGGTAATATTCGTGTATTATATGCTATGAATGCTGTGAATATCAGCGATATAAATACCTACGATGATTTACAGCGATTAGAAATTGGAACAACGCTTTCTAAATATTACAGTTACGATCTGTATCGTGGAGATTCATTAGTTAAAGAAGATAGAAAAAAAAATCCAAATGCTCAATCACGACAAGGTGTTTTAAGGAAAATTGGAAAAAAAATAAATACATGGTCAGTAGTCATTTACTCAGAATATTTTAAAAATTTTAAAGAAAATACTTTGTCTGAATTTCAAATAATGCCCTTAGGGTGCGCACCTCGTTTATATTATATTGAAGATATTCCTAAACAGGAATGGAAATTACATGATGACACATTAACAATATGTGGTTATTTATGCCAGAAAGCAACTTGCCGATTTAGAGGGAGTGATTTTGTGGCATGGTTTGCATTAGAAATACCTTTATCAAATGGTCCATGGAAGTTTGGTGGATTGCCAGGTTTAATTTTAAAAGTTAATGATAATGATAATTATTACATTTTTGAATGTATTAAAATTGAATTTCACACAAGCAATTTTCCCATAACTATTTGTGATGTAAATTTTTATCAAAAAACAGAGAGATTAAAATTAAGAAATTATGAAAAGAATATCTATAATGATTATTTTAAAATCTGTAATTTGATTAACATGGATGGAACACCTCTCCCATTTGATCCTGTTCCCTATCATCCTTTAGAACTTGAATAAAAATTTTTAAAACAACTAGTATGAAATTTTTTTTAAACATTTTAACATTTCTGTTTATTGGGAGCATGATTTACTCCCAAACTTATATTCTTCCTCAACTATTTAACATATACGATAAATCGGCAGTTGATTCGGGAAGTGTACGAATAGTATATGCAATGAATGCAGTAGATATTAATGATATTAAGACGTATGATGATATACAGCGTTTAGAAATAGGGTCAACACTGTCAAAATATTACAGTTTTTATGTTTTTAGAAATGATTCGTTAAGAAATGATTTCATAAGGAAAAATCCAAATGCAGAAGGAGGTCCCACCCGACTTGGTGAATTTGGGAAAAATGATTTTTGGTGGTCATTAATTATTTGGTCGGATTTTTTTAAAGATTTTACATCAAATACCTTAACTGAATATGCAAAAATGCCGCGTGCTATTCCTTCCTATCAGTATTCGGAAGATACCCCTGTACAAGAATGGACGCTGCATGATGACACATTATCATTGTGCGGGTATTTATGTCAGAAAGCTACCTGTCGGTTTAGGGGTAATGATTTTACAGCATGGTTTGCTCCCGAACTCCCGATTCCAAATGGGCCATGGGAATTTGGAGGTTTGCCCGGATTGATTTTAAAAGTATATGATGACGACGGACATTATGTCTTTGAGGGTATTCAGATAGAATCATATTCAAAAAAATATCCGATTTACAGGAATAATGAAAAGTATTATCAAAAAACCGATCGCATCAAATTGAGAAAATTAGAAAAGGATATTTATGAGGACTATTATAAAGTGCGTGAGGGAAAAGTAACCAACAGTGACGGTTCTCCCGCAAAATTTACGCCGGTTCCCTATCATCCTTTGGAATGGGAATGACCTCTTTTATTGTACACGAAAGATGAAAGATAAGAAAAAATGAAAGGCTGGATGCTATTGCTATTGACTGCGTTTCCGTTAGCGGCTCTGTCGCAGACGGTGATAACCGGCCATGTAAGGAACATGGCCGGTGAGCCTTTAGCGGCTACCGTGACGGTGCAGTCACAGGGTAGCGTGGCTATTGCAGGCTTTACGTCGACGGATGCAAAAGGCGATTATGCCGTGACTTACAGAGGTTCGGCAGACAGTATCACCATAACAGCTTCCGGCATCAATATCGGCAAATACACTAAAACAGTAGCTAACCGAAGCGGTACCGTCGACTTCGACATCGATGAAAAACCGCTTGAGATAAAAGAGGTGACGGTAGCCGCCCCGAAGATCACCCAGCGAGGCGATACTATAAATTATACGGTAACTTCCTATTTAGACCAGAGCGACCGCGTCATTGAAGACGTCCTGAAAAAACTTCCCGGCATCACAGTGGCCTCCAGCGGGACGATAAGCTATCAGGGCAGGGATATCAACAAGTTTTATATAGAAAACATGGATTTGTTGCAGGGTCGTTACAGTCTTGCCACAAAAAACATAGCGGCAAGAGACATTGCCTTAGTACAGATATTTGAAAACCACCAGCCTATAAAAGCGTTGAAAGACAAGCTACTGTCCGACCAGGCAGCTATCAACCTTAAACTCAAGGAAGAAGCCAAGGGAACATGGGCAGTGACAGGTCTTGCAGGCGCGGGATACAAACCCCTGCTGTGGAACGCCGAACTGATGGCGATGCATTTTGCAAGAACGCGGCAGAACCTGAGCGTCTATAAAAGTAATAATACGGGCGACAATGTGGTAGGCGAATTTCGTGCGCGTTACATTGATTATGAGCGCGCCTATATCAATCCGGCAGGCTCGCTTTCGATACAGTCGCCGGCCACGCCTCCCGTGCCTTCTAAAAGGTATATGTACAACCAGTCACATGCCGTCGGCATAAATCATCTGCTCAAGACAGGCGAAGAAACGGAACTCACAACCAATATCCTCTATTACAACGACCGGATAGAAAAAGAAAGCTATTCATTTCAGAAACAGTACCTTCCGGGCGACAGTACGCTTGCCGTAGAGGAGCGCGTCACCTCTGTCAGCAAGATTCATAACGCCGAAGTAGCGCTGCGGCTGAATACCAACGCTTTGGATTATTATATCAATAACGCCCTGAACGTGACAGGCGCATGGAACGACGATTATGGTTCGGGCATTACAAGCAGCAATACCGCTCAAATTAACGAAACAATTATTCAGCGCCTGAACAAACCCGCTTTTACGGTCGACAATACGTTGAACATAATTAGAAATATCAAAGATAATACATATAAACTGTATTTTTCAGCAGGCTACGGTCGTAAGCCCCATTACCTGACGGTTAGCCCGGCGAACTATTTCGGAGAAGAAAACCTGACTTCCCTCACCCAGCATATCCTTTCGGAAGATTTCCTGTCGACCCTTCGAACAACCTACGGCTATAGAATCAAAAACTATAAATTGAATTATATCCTTTGGGGACAGGCAGATATTAAAAACATGGATACGGAACTGCTTGGAGAAGACTTTTTTAATAAAGGAGTTGCTATGGGCGATTCGCTGAAAAACGATCTCCGGTATCATAACTATCAGGCAGGCTTTAGCCAGGATTACTCGTTTGACAACGGTATCCTTAATGCAACCATTCGCCTGCCGCTGACGTACTACCGGCTGTCGGTTGACGACCGTATACCTGACAGGACGAAGAAATATGACAGGATGATCTTCAATCCTTCGCTTTCACTCCGCTACAATATCACACCCGAACTTACTATGTCCGGCGGCGCAAATTTCAACCGTTCCTTTGGCGACATCAACGCATCGTATACGGGGTATATAATGCACAGTTACCGCAGCCTGTTACGCAATGCCGTCGACCGCCTGTTTGAGACCCGCTCGGGTGGCGGCAACATTTCCCTGTCATACCGCAATGTTTTTAAAGCATTCTTCCTCAATGGAGGAGCCAGTTATAACCGTTCATGGCGCAGTCTGCTTTACGGTTATAACTATCAGGGTATTATGAGCGTCAAAACCGTCATCGACCAACCGACGCAATCGGACGGTTACGGTGTGAACCTCAACGGTAGCAAAGGATTGAATTTCCGGTCAACGATCGTGCGTGCTTCGGGAGACTATAACACCGGTACGGGCGAACTGCTGATACAGGATGAAAAGCTGAGATACCGCTCAAAAAGTTATAACATAACCGGCAGTTTCAGTATGAATCCGGTATCATTTATGGGTTTAGCCTATTCGCTGTCGTATGGTCAAAACAAAAGTTATACGGTAGAGCGACCGGAACGATTTCCGGCTATACGCCGGACGTCGCAGGAATTAAAATTCAGCGTCTACCCCGTCAAGCCGCTGACCGTTAACTTTAGTTTCGAGCATCAGTACAACAGCGCCGCCAATCCCCGTTATACGTATTTTGCAGATGCAGGAGTCAGGTTCAAATACAAAAAGTGGGATTTGGAGTTAGCCATGAACAACCTGTTCAATGCCAAACAGTATGTATCCGCTTCTTACAGCGACATCAACACCTACTATTACAGCTATGACCTGCGTCCGGCAAGCGTGCTGCTCAAAGCGAGATTCAAAATAAAGTAGTTTGCCGTGAAACAAAAATTGTCTTTTTGCCACGAATGCACGAATTTTTACGAATGATTCGTGAAAATTCGTGCATTCGTTGGCAAAGGATATGAAATTTATTGTTAATTTTGCACCGTTATTTTAAATTGTATGTTTTTCTTATGCAGAGGACAATAAATGATACGTTATGAAAAAAGGATTTTTTATATTATTACTGCTGATAGCGGTTGGGAGCGTTCAGGCGCAGTTGAAATATTTGCAGGATGTGCGGGAGATGCCCCCTCATCCGCGTATCCTCCTGTTAGAGGGGGAAGAAGTGCAAATAAGGATGAATATGGAGGCTGAGCCTGCTTGGGTTAAGATGCATCAGGCGATTGTTGATGAGTGTGATCGAATCGTCGCCTTGCCTGAAGTGCAGCGTATACTGCAAGGACGTCGTTTGTTGGGCGTGTCGCGCGAGGCGTTACGGAGAATTTTCTACCTGTCGTATGCCTTTCGCATGAATGGTCAGGACAAATATTTTCAAAAAGCGGAAAAGGAAATGCTGGCTATCGCCGAGTTCAGCGACTGGAACCCGTCGCATTTCTTGGATGTGGCCGAGATGACCATGGCAATGGCTATCGGCTACGACTGGCTATATACCAAACTGCCTGCTTCATCGCGTGAAACCATACGGAAAGCGATCTTTCGTTTAGGTATCGACCCTTCGCTCGGCGCTCAAAACAACAGTTGGTTGCGTACGACTAACAACTGGAATCAGGTATGTAATGCAGGAATATCTTACGGTGCGCTGGCAGTCTATGAAGATATGCCGGAGTTATCGAAAATGATCATCGACAGGGCGGTAGAAACTATCAGATTGCCGATGGGAGATTATGCCCCCGACGGCGCTTATCCGGAAGGGTATGGCTACTGGGGTTACGGCACGAGTTTCAATGTGATGTTTCTAAGCGCAATCACAAAAGTGCTGAAAACGGATTATGGTCTTTCGGCCTTACCGGGATTCATGGCAACGGCCGGTTACTTAGTACACATGACAGGCCCTTTGAAGATGAGTTTCAATTATGCCGATAACGGCGTGAATGGCAACCTGAACCCGTCTATGTTCTGGTTTGCCTCCAAAGCGGGTAATACGCCCCTTTTGTGGGTGGAACGAGGATACATGGAAAGTGACCGCAGTATCCGGAACGACCGCCTCCTGCCTGCCATCATGGTCTGGGGTAGCAACATACATATGTCGGCTGTTCAACCTCCTGAAGAAAATTTTTGGACGGGAAAGGGAACGACGCCTGTTGTCCTGATGCGTACTTCATGGACTGATCCGAATGCGCTCTATGTTGGGTTCAAGGGTGGGACAGCCTCCAGTAGCCATGCACATATGGATGTGGGTTCGTTTGTAATGGACGCCGACGGCGTGCGATGGGCTATGGACTTCGGACCGCAGGATTATAACTCGCTCGAACAACGAGGGGTAGACCTGTGGAATATGAGGCAAAATGCGCAACGTTGGGAAGTATACAGGTACAATAATTTTGTGCACAACACATTGACGGTGAATGGCCAACTGCACCATGTCAACGGAATGGCCAAAATGGATTCCTATTCGTCGACGCCTGATTTCATGAACGGTATTTCCGATATTACGACGTTATTTGAGGGGCAGTTAGCCGGATGTCAGCGCGGTGTCGCCATTGTCAACAAGCAATATGTAGTGGTCAGAGACGAGATAAAAGTAGCGGGACAGGAAGCAACCATACAATGGAAAATGCTCACCTCTGCCACGGCGCGTGTTACAGGACGAAATACCATCGAGTTGAGAAAGGATGGAAAGAAACTGAAAATTGAAGTAACGGAACCTGCAAAAGTCACTATGAAAACGTGGTCAACCACTCCAACAAACGATTACGACGCTCCCAATCCCGGAACCGTCTTAGTGGGATTTGAAGTGAAGGCGCCTGCCGGAGCCACAACGGCTTTGTCGGTAAAACTCATCCCGCAAAGCGCGAAAAATACGACCACAAAAATCCCCGAATTAAAAAACTGGCCGAAATAAAATTAATATGAAGAATTTATTTATTACATTAATAGCAGCCATTAGCGTTGTCGCGGGCGGTATGCAAATTGGCGATAACAGGGAGATATACGATATTTCCTTAGTGCCGGCGGCTTTTCCTGTTGGCTTTGGGTTGTATAGTTATGGCGACCGCCAGTATGTGGCCTTTTACGATACGGCCCACTACATGACAATCGCCTGCCGTATGCTCGATTCAAAGGAGTGGGATTACCAGCGGTTAGATTCCAGAGTAGGGTGGGATAGCCATAACAGCATTGCTTTGAAGGTGGATAAGGAGGGATACATCCATATGGTAGGCAATATGCACGTCAGTCCGTTAGTCTATTTCCGAAGCACGAAACCGCTTGATATCCATAGCATGGAGCGTATCCCGCAGATGACAGGTAGAGATGAAGACCGCACGACATATCCTGCGTTCATGCATGGACCTGACGGTGAATTATTGTTCCATTACCGGCAAGGCGGGAGTGGTAACGGGTATGAAGTATATAATGTATGGGATGCTGACCGGCATATATGGTTGCGGATGCTCGATACTCCTTTGATTGACGGTTTAGGCGAACGCAATGCTTACATGCAGGGGCCTGTCGCAGGGCCTGATGGCTACTTCCATCTGATATGGGTATGGCGCGAGACGCCTGACTGCTCGACTAATCATACCTTATCGTATGCCCGAAGTAAGGATTTGATACATTGGGAAAGTATCGATTCGAGCCATGTGTCACTTCCTATCACGCTGGATAAGAGCGAACTGTGGGTAGACGATACACCTCCGGGCGGGGGTTTGTTCAACCCCGGCATACGAATAGACTTCGACCGTTCAGGGAATGTGATGATTGGGTATCATAAATACGACGAAAAAATGAATACCCAGCTCTTTATTGCCCGCTATAAAAACGAGGTATGGGAGAAACAGCAGGTTACCTTTTGGGATTTCCCATGGAACTTTCAGGGAGGCGGGACTGTCGATACGGAACTGTCCATTGATGCGCCCAGACCTTTAGGCGATGACCTGATCACTTTCGGTTACCAGCGGAAAGATATCGGTTATAAGATTCTGGTGCTTGATGCCAAAACGTTGAGTTTTGTCAGGGAAGATGATTACACATATCCTTACCCTGAAGAAATCAACAGGGTGGAATCATCCTTTCCGGGAATGAGAGTACATATGCGATTCGATTCGGGGTTACCTGCCGATGGCAAACAATACATGCTTCGCTGGGAAACGCTCCCTGCCAACAGAGACCGTAAGCCGGAAGGCGAACTGCCGGAACCGTCGATGTTACGCCTGTTAAGAATTAAATAACATCATTTAAACTTTTTGATGCCTTTCAGGTCTAATGGTATAGTGATAATTAAACTTATTTATTAACAATTCAAAATTTACAGCTATGAAAAAGTTATTATTCATTTTAGGTTTTGGGCTGATTGTTGGAATGGTTAACCTCAACAAAGTTGAAGCTCAAGTATATGTAAACATCAATATTGACATTCATCCGGCTTGGGGACCTTCCGGTTATGATTACGCCGAATATTATTATATTCCGGAGATCAATATTTATTACGATGTTATAAACCGTTTATACATCTATCCAAACAGAGGTCGTTGGATTTCGTCGATGTATCTACCCTTAGCTTATAGTTATTACGATTTCTATTCACTTTACAAAGTAGTGTTGAACGGTATTTTCAGACCTTGGAGGCTCAACCGCTCTCATATCAATCTGTATTCCGGTTATTGCTATAATTATTTTCAGGTTCCTATTTATTACATGCGCGAACCTCATTATCATTTAGCCAGGCATAATTATTATGTATGGGTTGAACCCCGCCACATGCCGCATAATAACGGGCGTCCGCTCTATCGTGATTATTCAATGAACCAACGGAACGGACGTATAAGCAACGAGATGCGTTCTTCAAATACGCCGGCCCGCAGGGAGACTACCGGCGCCCGTAGCGACAACACCGCCCGCAATACTAATAACCGTAGCGCCACCACATCCCGCAGTACCAATTCAACGGTTAACACCGCCCCGACTCGCAGCGCCAACTCTTCAAGCGCCACCCCGTCCCGCAACGCCAATTCAACGGTTAACGCCGCCCCGACCCGCAGCGCCAACTCTTCAAGCGCTACCCCGTCCCGCAAGAATGAAACATAACGTTAGTGATAGCAACAAAATCGCTCCGCTCGAAATACTCAACCAAGACATGAAGCGTTTTTCTTCTTCCAAAGCGGTTATTTTGAGTTCTTTCTTTGCAGTTTCGTAGCGTGCTTCCATTTCGGCGGTAGAGCGTACGACTGTTTCTTTAGCCATGGCTTTTTCCACCAAATCCAATGCGTCCCAATATTGCATGTTTTCATGAAATCTTCTCTGCGCAAGCGTCAATTCGCACAGCATTATATATATCACTTTT
>JGI24702J35022_10001607_pt1 | contig 13958 bp, 11 predicted proteins | sample TergutTh196P4_FD_35022 | JGI IMG/M metagenome (IMG submission 35022)
GGCGAAAGCGTATCCTTTGCCCTTGGTAGTAACCACATGCAACAGTTTGGGGCCGTCAATCCGCTTCATATCATGCAGGATATTTGTCAGGTAGTTGAGGTCATGGCCATCTACCGGGCCGAAATAACGGAAACCCAGCGCTTGGAAAAGATTTCCCTGTTTCATAAATATTGATTTGATACCCCGTTCGATTTGCTGCACCAACCGTCGCATTCGGGTATGCCTGCCCATGATATCCCATACTTCATTCTTGAATTTATTGTAGGTATAGGAGGTGGTAATATCCATAAGGTATTCTTTCAGAGCGCCCACATTCGGGTCAATGGCCATATTGTTGTCGTTCAGAATCACCAGCATATTTGCCCGCGCTGCTCCTGCATGGTTGAGCGCTTCGAAAGCCATACCACCTGTGAGCGAGCCATCGCCAATCACAGCAGCAACATGCCGTTCCTCGTTTAGCAGTTTGGAGGCCGTAGCAATACCCAATGCAGCCGAGATGGAGGTTGATGAATGTCCTACGCCAAAAGCATCGTATTCACTTTCGGCGAGATTGGGAAACCCGCTTATTCCGCCATATTTACGATTGGTGTGGAAAATATCTTTCCGTCCGGTCAGTATTTTATGTGCATAAGCTTGGTGGCCAACGTCCCAGATGATCTTGTCGTTGGGGGTGTCAAAAATATAGTGTAAGGCAATGGTCAATTCCACAACGCCCAGATTGGCGCCCAGATGTCCCGGATTATGACTGGCAGCGTCAATGATAAATTGCCGAAGTTGTTCCGCCAACTCTATCATTTCTTCCATTGTCAGGTTTTTCAGGTCGGAAGGAGATGCTATCCTATCCAGCAGATTATCAGTATTTTTTGTTACCACATCTTCGATTTTTAATGACGATAAAGGTATTACAAAAAACAATATCAGCACACCTGTATCATGGAAATACCCAGCAATCCTGCAATTTTTTCGAGTGTAGCAGCCCAATGCCCCACGCCTACTGCACAGTGGTGCGATGGGCCGGCTTTTGACCATTCATTGATGAAATTGCGGGCGCCACAAGCAAAACGATAACGGCTGTTGGTATTTCCGATTTCGAGTACCGGGCCAGAAACCGATTCGCCTTCGGCTACCAGCAGGAAAATCCCGTCGGCGCCTTCGCATACCGAAAGCAAGGTGACAGGCCCCTGTTTTACACTCATCTGGATGGAAAGCCCTTTACCCGGCTTACCGTGATATACGGGAACAGGCACTAATCCTACACGTCCTTCGGCGATGGCAAAATGCGCTGGACCGTCATGTCCGAGCAGAACAATGTCGTCATTGAAATCCATGGCGTAAAACTCTGAAAAAGAACCGCCTGCGCCCAACAACGACATGATTTTCATTGCCTGTACATTTTTAACTTCGCATTCGCCGGCAATGGGTATGTCATTTCCGGTGAGTAGCGTATTGCCGGCAATTATGGATGTAACTATATTTTCGTATTCGTTATTGGATTGTCCTTCATAATAATAGGCCATGGAACCCAATTGATGCGCAGCTACTAATTTGTCAAGCGCAACGGCAGTTTGCGCAGCACGTTCCAATTCGGTAGGTTCACATTGAGGCGAAACATCAAAACATTCGTTAAACTCATTCAATTTGGTTGAAAGTTCATTTTCGGTAACAGCATCGCGCAAGGCTTTCAGTTCACACATTTCCAGTAGTTCGATATGCGTACCGAAAACAGCCGATTGTAGGGCTGTGTCAGTATACACATCGATCATACCGCAGTAATAGTGACCGAGAATGCCCATTCGATTGTTGTTCATTCCTGCTTTCACACGGGCAGCGATAATCCATTGTTGAACTTCCTGCCACACATAATTATCCTGCAGGTACCCCGTCACTATATCGTACTGAATGCCTGCCCGATTGAATACCGCTGCAAATTCGGGTACGGAACATGCCTGACAATGTGCCAGCCATTCGCCGGTCATTTTTCCGCGATCGCCCAGTGCAATCAGCGCGGCATAGTCGATAGCCGCTACAGGCTGTACATTGAGGATGACCACAGGTACGCGAAGTCTTTGTACTACAGGCAATACGGTTGAAGACAAGGCGTATGTCGATATGAACAGGAAAACAATTTCAACGCCTTCTTTTCGCATTATATTTGCAGCTTCCGCAGCCTTTTCAGGACAATCAACCATGCCGGCATCTACTACATCTGCGCCTGATGATTTCATGCGGGCAGCTATCTCGTTTTGATAACCGATTAATCGCTCGTATAATCCTTCAAATTGAGGCCAATACGTGTTTAAGCCAACGCCAAACAAACCTGTTTTTACTTTCTGGTTTATCATAATTTTTTTCTACAAAATAAATCTCAAATTTTCAACACATCCTTCATGGAAAAAATACCCTTTTTATCGTGGATATATTCGGCGGCCATCACGGCGCCAAGTGCAAATCCCTTGCGATTGTGTGCAGTGTGTATGATCTCAATATCATCTATTTCCGATGTGTATTTTACGCTGTGTGTGCCGGGAACACTACCCCTGCGGATAGCGCGAATCGACAGAGTCGGGTCATGCCCCGACTCTATTAGTTCCCATTTTTTGATCCGAGGGATTTCGCCGATAACGCCTTCGGCTAATGTGATGGCTGTGCCGCTTGGTGCATCCAATTTTTGTGTATGATGTATTTCTTCAATACTCGCCGAATAATTAGGGAAGCGGTTCATGATATGTGCTAATTGCCGGTTGATTTCGAAGATAATATTCACTCCGATGCTGAAGTTCGATGTGCAAAGCATCGAGCCATTACATTCCGTACAAAGACGTTTCACTTCGCCCAAACGACTAAACCAACCTGTGGAACCCGAAACTACCGGAACTCCAAATTCAATACAACGGGTAATGTTGGCAAAAGCCGTTTCAGGTTTGGTAAATTCAATGGCTACTTGTACTTTTCCAAAATTTTCTGGTGTAAAATCATACAGATTGTCAATATCAATAGTTAGGATTACATTGTGTCCTCTTTCTACGGCAATGGATTCGATCATTTTACCCATCTTGCCGTATCCTATGATTGCGATGTTCATAGCGTTTTTATGTGAGACAGGATACCTACTGCCGATCCCTCCTTGCCGTCCTTGAAAGAAACAAAAATGACATATACTGCCGACTTGGCACAGTCAAAATCAAAACTTTGAACCATTTTCCCAGTTTGGGGATTGTAAGATGTTCCTACCAATTTGGCTTCGTCAAATACCTGCAGAATGGCTTCACCCGAAGACTCTTCGTCTGTACAAATGGTGAAACGGTATCGGTTGCTTTTACGCATTGCCATAGCTTTCTTGAAAGTAGGGGCGCGTTGACCGTCTTCAGCGGCTGATAACTGAACCGAATAACTTTGTTCCAATGTGGCGTCTCCACCTGCCACTTTCGTACATAATTCAATCTTTTGTGCTTCCGTTTGTGCCTTTACTGACTGAGAAAAGAATGCGACGATAAATAATAATGACGTCAAGAATAATATTTTTTTCATCTTGTGAAATGATTTTTTAGTTCTTATTTTATTAACTTGTTTCTTACAATTTCTGCCTGAGTAATGATCGCTTGCATTTGTTCTTCGGTATAATGAACGGTACTGACATCGGTTTGCACAAAGGTTAACATTCCGTCTACCTCGATCGTTTGTAATTCGCCTGGCTCAATTGTTATTCTTATCCCGTCGTAGATATTTTTAATAGTCGCCAGTTCGACGATCAAATCGGCTATGTACTGCTCCCTATCGAAATTTTTCAGTATGAGAATGAGTTGGTCAAGCATCATTTTTTGTTCACCGATACTTTCTGCTAACTTTTTTTCGTGAGGGCGTTCTTTTAAAAACTGTGCCGACAAATGCAGGCCTTCCACCCAAACGCCCGCTACCATCAAGATGCTGAGGTTTCCGCGGTTGTTTCTTTGCAGGTACTTGTCCATTTTGTTGAAACTCTGCTGCGAAATATGAACCAGCGAATCAATATTCTGATTGTTGGTAGCCAGACGTTTCAAAGTAGAGAAATCGAAAAATTGCCCCACATTAATTCCATCGGCCAGATTCTTGATGGCCGAAATGTAGTCCAACACTAATGAAGTCCTTCCATACATGTTCAAATAACCAAGATCGCAACCGAAGATACCCAGATTGAATGCCTTTTCATGGCTGGTATTGTAATTTGAAACATTTTTGGTGGTGGCTAAGTATTTTTGTGAAAACGGCACATTCAGACTTTTCACTAATGAAGCCATTTCGATAGGCGACGCAATATTATCAACCATTTCTTCCATCACACTCGGGTTAACCGGCAATTCATTGCTATCTTCGCGAATTGAATCGGGAATAACAAAAGTGTCCCTGTTTGTCCGGTTACAAGAGTTACAAGAAGTAAAACCCACCAGCGTCAAAACCAAAAAACTAATGAAAATTAACGATATACGATTCATACAACTCATTTTTAAAGATGCAAAGTTAAAAATTATTTTTTTAAACGTATACGACCAAAGAAATACATTAATTTTTTTAGCCAGTCATAATATAACGCAACATACAACAGAGCCGAGTAAACCCAGATTAAACAGATATTGAACCGATAGGTGTCAAAAAATGTACCTGCAAAAAATTTACGCGGTGCAAAGAAATGAGTACGGACATTGATCAACCCCGTGGTGGTTGGATCTTTGTAAATCGGGTCGATTTGCTGCACTAACTCATGATTGAATTCTAATATTTTATTTTTCTCAAACGATTTTTTGACAATTTCGCCCAGATGCTCGTTCTGATACGAGTTTTTAAGCCGGGTATATAATGGAGCATTCTGTTCAAGCATGATAGCAATCAGTTTTTCCTTTTCTGAATTGGCGCGAGTAAATTCCATAATGTACCGTTCGTTCATCGCCTCGATGAAAGCCTCTAACAGGAAAGCTGCATCGATATCGAATTGTTCGGGGCTGAGCAACGAAAGGTCAAAAGATGCTGCAGAATTGAGCGCAAGTTCCTTTTTCACCTCGTTGTACAATGTTTTCAGGTCGCCAGTACTTTCTTCGATTTTTCCTTTTGTCGAGAATTCGTCAAAACAAGAATTGAAGCGGTTTTCTAATTCGGGAATCAGATACACCTGGCGAAAATCGGCTGCACTTTCGCGTTTTTGGATGTCGTAGAGACTTGGATATGAAGCAACTCCGGGTAATCTCTCGAAACGGTTGTCTTTGAATTGGTGTACCATCAACGCTTCGTATGACCAGCGCGTCACCATAAATTCTGCTACTAACGGCACCTTGTTGATGCTGCCTACGTTTCGGTTCAGTTTGTCGAAACTGAACATTGCGCCGCTGAGTACCATCATCGGGATCATCAACAACGGTATTATAATGTATATGGTAACCGCTGAATTGAAAGAAGCCGATATGTTCAAACCCAATATGTTAGCGAAAACTGCGGTAGAGAATAAAGCTAACCAATAGGTGAAATACATGCCTTTTACTTCGAGTATCGAATTGGCAATCAGCACAAACATCAACGATTGTAGTGCAGAGATGGCAATCAGTATCAATATCTTTGAAATCAGGTAACTCGACTTGCTCAGATTGAGAAATGCTTCTCGTTTCAGGATTTTTCGGTCGCGGAAAATTTCTTCGGCACTCACAATCAGCCCCAGGAACAGGGCTACGATAAGGCTCATGAAGATAAAAATCGGGATATTTTCGTTTTCGCGGAAAATGTATACGTCAGACATCGGATCGGCAATGTAGCGGATAACATAAGCCAGGATAAAAGCCAGTATCGGCGCTTCGAGCATCGTAAGCATCAGGTATTGCTTATTGCTGATCTTCGAGAAAAAATCACGAATAGTATAGATACGTAACTGTTTGAACCAGTTTGGTATATTCAAAGATTTTGGGGGGTTGTCGCGGATAAGATCTTGTTCTTCAACTACAAAATTTTTCTGATATAATTCTTCCCACTGTGGCGGTGAAATTTTTCGATGGGCGGTATACCGCCCAAATTCGTCCACCACACGCGCCTCAATAATGTTGAAAATCAATTCAGGGTTTACATTCCCGCAATCAGGACATTCGCCAACATCGCTGTTGATTTGTGCATCAATGCGTTTGAAATACATCACCGCTTCCACAGGGTTACCATAATATATAAGGTATCCGCCGGTGTCGAGAATGATCATTTTGTCGAACATCTTGTAAATATCTGACGACGGTTGGTGAATCACCACAAAAATCAATTTTCCCTTGAGGACAAGTTCGCGCAGAAGATCCATCACATTTTCCGAATCGTTCGACGACAAACCCGATGTGGGTTCGTCGACAAACAGGATGGACGGTTCGCGCAGCAGTTCCAACGCAATATTCAACCGTTTGCGTTGCCCTCCGCTGATGGACTTGTTCAATGGCGAACCTACTTTCAAATCTTTACGATCATGCAGGCCAAGGTTATGCAGAGTCTTGTCTACCAGTGTTACTAATTCTTCCTCGTTCTTATCGCGGAAGCACAATTTGGCATTATAATACAGATTTTCGAAAACGGTCAATTCTTCAATCAGCAAGTCATCTTGCGGGATGTAGCCAATCACTCCTTCAAGTTTTTCCCTTTCGATGTGCAGGTTTACGCCGTTGATGAGCACTTCGCCCATCGATGGTTTTTCAAGCCCACACAATACATTTAATAATGTAGTCTTTCCTGCGCCGCTTGCACCCATGATTCCAATGAGTTTGCCATGTCCTTCGGTAAAGTTGATGTTACGCAATCCTATAGCTCCATTGGGAAATTTGAAGTCAAGGTCCTTTACTTCAAAAGATATTTTATTGGCAGTAAGGTCAGCCAGGAAATGGGCCACTACATCACTATAGTAAACCGGCTTCCCTTTGGGCATTTTTACTGTACTGCCGCTGGCAAACAGATAGATGCGGCGATTGTTCAGCCCCAGGCCGTTCAGGAAAAGCGATTCATTACCGGTATATTTCAGAAAATAAAGGTCAACGCTCGGTACACGAAGGATGGCGATGATACCCTGCAGTTCACCCGTTTTGATGAATTTGGCGTTGGCTAATTCAGTCTGTTCGCTGCTGATAAGTAATATATCTGAAAAATCAAGTTCTTTAGGCTGATTTTTAAGTACAAACGTTTCAATACTTTGAAATTCCTCCTTCGACACTTTGAAAACCTCCGCTACCGTGTTGATGATGGCCATACGCTGGTCGGAAAACTTGCGGTCAGCATTCACTAACTCGAACAAGCGCAGCAATGATACCACTTTTTGTTCCTGGGTCAGCGTTTTATTGATTTTCTTACAAATACCCAACACTCGGACAGAATCCTTCACTGACGTCAATCTTTTCTTCCCGGTTTCTTCCTTATCGGTTTCTTCCGAGGACTGTTCGTCAAACAATTTCAAGTACTCATTGGCTGTCTCCTGATTGAGTTGTTGATTAAGAAAGCTCTCAACATAAGCACGTTCTCCGCTCAAAACACCTTCATCCTGTTTTACAATCAATGCAAACAATTGCATCAACGCCCTCAAAATTTCTTCGCTCATAATATTATCTTCTTACAATGTACTTTTACGAATAACAGGCTAAAATGTTTCTTAAAAAATACAGTTAATTTGTTTTTAAAAAAATGTATCATGATTGTAACCTAAAAACCCGTTTTAACGTATAAGGAAAAAGTAAACCAAAAATAATCAGTTAAGGATTAAAAAAAGTTGTGTTCATTTGAAAAATGACCTATATTTGCGGCCAATTTTTTAAATCTCACTCTTTAAAAGAGTAATATGGGCTTTGATCTCAATAAGTTGCATGATGAAATTTGTGGTAATGATGTATTTTTCACCTTTGCGGGTAATATTGCATCAGGCCAAATCAACTCTATCCTTGAAGGGATTGAGGAAAAACTAGTAGAAGGATCGATCAGTATGAAGGTGAGGAAAAAAATCCTCAACCTCATGGTCGAAAGTCTTCAAAATCTTTTTCACCATTCGGATGATGTGCCCGAAGATATGGTGGAGGTTTTGGGCCAAAGATACGGAATGGTTGTCGTTACAAGAAAAAATGATGATTTTCTTTTAATCGTTGGAAATTTTGTTTCGGCGGATAAGGTGAAATTCCTTTCTGAAAAGATCGAGAAAATCAATTCCTTGTCAGAAGCAGAGTTGAAAGAGATGTACAAATATATTCTCAATTATCAAAAATTATCCTCTAAAGGAGGAGGAGGATTAGGATTAATTGATATGGCACGAAAATCTGACAAAAAACTGGCATACAGATTTTACCCTTATGATGAAAAATATTATTTTTACAGGTTAGAAATTTTTGTTTCAAATTTATAATAGCATAAAATTTTAAAATAGTTATGGATACACTGTCAATAGAAGGAACACCAAAAACGCCTACTGTACGGTTTGACGGGTCAAAGGGTATAATTGAAATCAAAGGTCGATCAATACCCGAAAATTCAATTGAGTTTTACAAACCATTGGTCGATTGGCTCGAAGCTTATTCAAAGGAGGCAAAACCGCAAACGCAAGTCAACATCCAATTAGAGTATTTCAATACCAGTTCGTCAAAATGTATTTTAGATGTTTTCAAGAAATTGGAAGCCATCCAAAAGGTCAACCAGGGTGTTACAATTAATTGGTTTTATGACGAAGATGATGAAGATATGCTGGAAGCCGGGCAAGATTATGAGTCCATCATTCGCATACCTTTCAAAATGATTGAAGTAGTAGGATAATTTCGGATTTCAGATTTAAGGTTTGACTTCGTCGAGGGCTACGCCATTCGGATTTCAGGTTATTTGATAAAGTGTAGCTTTGAAATAACCAGATGTTTTTATTATACTTTGAAGTTAAACTCTAATGCCATCCCGCAAGGACTTTCGTTGAAGCGGCCATTTTCGTACACTAAGTTTCCGTTCACCCAGGTGTGGGTTACAGCCGACCGGAATTTTTGTCCCTCAAAGGGCGACCAGCAGCATTTGTAATAAATATTTTCTGGCGTTACCTGCCATAGACACGCAGTATCTATCAGCACAAAATCTGCCCAGTAGCCTGTCCGAATAAATCCTCGCTCTTTTACCCAGAATACCAGCGCAGGATGATGACACATCTTCTCTACAATTTGCTCTATGGTCATGTAGCCGTTATGATAAAATTCGAGCATGGTCACTAATGAATGCTGTGCCAGCGGGCTGCCCGATGGCGCCCTAAAATAACTGTTCTGCTTTTCGATTAACGTATGTGGCGCATGATCAGTTGCCACTGTATCAATGGTTCCATTCAATAAAGCCGCAAATAGTCGCTCACGATCTGTAGCCGTTTTGATGGCCGGGTTACATTTGATGCGTGCTCCGTATCGTTCGTAATCCGCATCAGTGAACCACAAATGGTGCACGCATACTTCGGCTGTAATTCTTTTTTGTGAAAGGGGCAAATTATTACAAAACAGACTCAATTCCCTGTCTGTAGAAAGATGCAATACATGCAGTCGCGTGTTGTATTTGTGCGCCAATTCCACAGCCAATACGCTCGACCGGTAACAAGCCTCATCGTTACGAATGGCAGGGTGACAGGAAAAAGGCACATCTTCGCCGAACTTGGCATGGAACAGTTCGGTGTTCTTCCTGATAATTTCTGTGTCTTCACAATGCACCGCAATCAGCCCCGGCACCCGGTCAAAGATTTTTTCAAGCATTTTACAATTGTCCACCAGCATATTACCTGTAGATGAACCCATGAACAATTTTACACCACAGATTTTCGAAAAATCAGTTTTCAGCAGTTCGTCGATATTTTCATTCGTTGCGCCGATATAAAATGAGTAATTGGCCAAGGATTTCTGTGCAGCCAAGGCGAATTTTTCGGCAAGTCGTTCCTGCGTGGTGGTTTGCGGAACGGTATTGGGCATTTCCATGTACGAGGTTATACCGCCGGCTACAGCAGCCCGCGATTCGCTGTATATATCACCCTTGTGTGTCAACCCGGGTTCGCGGAAATGTACATGGGCGTCGATTACGCCCGGAAGCAGATACTTACCGCCAGCGTCAATGATTTTGCTGTTTTCCGACACTTCTACCGGAACGTCTCCTTCATAAATAGCGGCGATTCTTCCTTCGCGAATCAGAATACTGCCCTTCTGTTGCCGCCCCTCGTTTACGATGACGGCGTTGGTGATCATGCTGCTTGATTTCATTGAAAATGATTGATTTTATTTTTCGGCAAAATTATCATTTTTTTCAGCCAAAAAATAGAAAATTGAGCTAAATATCAAAGTACATATGGGATATCTTATCTACTGCAAACAAAATCAGCAAAATAGTCTACACAATGGTCAAAACAAAAACCGAGTATGATGAATTATTGATACAGATAAACTAACCGTTATATCTGATGAAGAAACTGAAAAAACATGAAAAAGGGAATTGCAGCGATTCAAAAACAAATCGATGCGTACGCTTTAATATCCGGACATAAATTCGCTTTGGAACCGGAGGGAATTCAGTGTCGTGTAAACGGTAAAATGCATGCAGAAAATTTGCTGGTGTACAGATATTCTTATGTTGACGCGGAATAAGTTATATGAAAGTGAGTACGTTATTGTAATTTTAGCGAAACAGAATGAAAAATACAAAACAAACGACTGATAATCACCCTTATTACACCTTAGCCTGAGGCCTGACAACCCTACAGTTATGCTTCCGTCCTCCACATCTTTTGGCGAGCCTTAGAATGAATGGGCGTTGAAACTTTCCTTACAAATGCAAAAAGCGCCTTTACTTTACACTTTTGGTTAAATTATTATACTGAATTAATAATTATCGTCATAAGTATAATCATCAATCGACGGAACAAATTCCCACATGTCATCGTAGTAGGTAACTCCTGATCTTCCCAAACCTACATATCCTCTTCCAGTCGGAAACGAAAAAGAAATCATTCCTTCCCGTTGCACAGATGATCTGTTGTTGTTGTAGAATGTTGTACGCTGTGTCCACAAATCCTCGACATGATTATATTCCCAATTTGTAGCTGTGTTACCACCGGCGATATGCCCTCTCAACTGTCCGCCCATTTCTTGCGTCCATGCAACATAGGCTACTCCAAATGACCGTGCAAGTCCGCCGTAATCATCGTCATAATCTTCGTCGGGGTTTGAATTGGCCATAGTTCTTAGATTGGTCCATCTTTTTTCAGGGGCGGCATTGGGATCGAACATCAAAAATTCAACAGACTTGCCTGCTGCGGAGGCACTCTCACCATTACAAATGTAGGCCCTGTTATCTATTACAAATGCCGCAGCGCCTGCTTTTTTAGTTCCAACAGATTCTTCCTGAGTCCATTCGTCATGAACAGGATCGTAACGCCAGAAATCAAGCAGATAATTCTCACCATCATAACCGCATCCTACGTAACCATATTCTATATCGCCTACTTTCAGTGCAAATGCAACAGCAGCCCGCCTTCCTTTCGCAGTTTCCGGCAATGGAGCAATTTCTTCCCAAGAGTCATCAGCCGGATTGTAACGCCAGAAATCTCTCCTCAATACGTCTTCTCGTTCATCATCATATGACCAGCCGGTACCTATGTATCCATAGTTGTTGAGCGAAAAACCTACCGCCTGTTGACGGGCAGGTCCGGGAAAAGGCTTCAGGCTGAGGCCCCAAGATCCCTTCGAATTTCCCCTTATGTCCTGAAGTCCCCCTTCATGATTAAACGCAAGTACATCATTGAGAAGGACTTTGTTGCCATTGGTTCCACCAATGACATAACCCGCGTTGCCGATTACAAAGGTAGCGGCAAAAGCGCGCGGAGAGTAAGGAAATTGAACCCGTGACTGCCAATCGCCTATTAACTCTTCTTCACTCGTCCTATTACACGAAATTAAGATACTCGATACGAATATCAAAAAAAACCATTTATATGTCTTCATGTCAAATACAAATATTAATTTTACAACCCCAAACGGATGTTTTTCTGTTTTATTGTCTGTTAAAATTCATTTTCAAAAAACGTTCCAAATGTATCGGGTCACAGGCACATCTCAAAATATTTTCTACTAATAAATTGAAATATATGTTTAATTCATGAAATTTATCTACAAAACATGAATTTGGCTGCTATTTTATTTTAAAGTTGAAATAAACGGATTTCATGGATATATTTCTTTTTTTTGTCTAAAATATCTTTGATTTATCAAAGATATAATACCTTTGTACGATTAATTCAGACAGGGAGGAAATATGGAAAAATCAGGTGTAGTTTTGAAAGCAGGTAGAAACTTTGTTTTTTTGTGGATGGTGCTCATATTGCTGGCAATACAGGGATGCAGGAAAGATGATCCCGGGTTTTCCGGCGAATATCAGGAAATCAATGACTGGATATTTGATAATATGGATTTTTGGTATTTTTGGAATACGCAAATACCGAGAAAAACCGATAAAACCCAATATCCCGGAGATTATTTTGAGAGCCTGCTCTATAAAGCGGAAGACAGATTTTCGTGGATACAGGAGGATTTCACTGAACTGATGAAGTATCTTTCGGGTGTAACCACCGAAGCCGGTTATGAATTTGAACTTTTTCTCGTTGCACAAGGCAGTATTCAGGTTATCGGATTTATCACCTACATTAAACCCGGAACGCCGGCAAAAGCAGCAGGGTTAAAACGGGGTGACTGTTTTTCATCCATCAATGGCGTCGCTATAACGAACAGCAACTATTTAGACCTGATAGGACAAATGTCTGCAACACATACCATAGGAAAAGTAGATGCGAACACAGGGCAAATCACGTCTGTATCCCTTTCGGTAATTGAGTACGAAGAAAATCCGATTCTTCTGGATACCATATATAATATACAAAGTAAAAAAATAGGATATTTTGTATATAACCTTTTTGCCAGAGACAGCGAGCGCTATGGAATCGCTTATGAAAAGGAACTGAATGATCTGTTCGGGGAATTTCAAAATCAGGACATAGATGAACTAATCATTGATTTGCGTTATAATTCAGGAGGCGCTGTGGTTACTGCCGAGGCACTTGCAAGCATGATTTCAAACCGCAGCACGACAGATATTTTGGGTTACGAGATATATAATTCGATACTTGACAAGGAACTCACAAAGCTATACGGAAAAGATTACAATATTACCAGCTTCCCTGATTACATTGAACAATTCGACAGTAGCGGCAAGGTAACGGAGAAAATTAAAATCAACAAATTGTCCAATCTCAAACAGTTGTACCTGATTGTTACACGCCACACCGCTTCGGCCAGCGAATTACTCATTAACTGCCTGCGACCGTATATGGATGTTGTTCTTGTCGGAGATGTGACATACGGCAAAAATGTCGGCTCCATTACCATTTATGAGACAGATGAAGAGAAGCAAAAGACCAATACATGGGGAATGCAACCGATTATTTCAAAATTTGAGAATGCCCACCATTTTTCGGATTATGGGGACGGTTTTAAACCCAACATAGAATCAGATGAATTTGATTATGAAATTGAGATGCTTGAACTCGGCAATATTGATGAAGTCATGCTGTCGGATGCGCTAAATCATATTTTGGGAATTAAGTCGCCCCAAAAAAAGAATGTACAATTGAAGATGAGAAACGTTGGCTCTTCAATTGACAGGTATCCTGCACGAAAAAGTATGTATGTTGACTGTAAGTTAATGTCGTATTGAACTGCCAATAGCAAGCAGGTTCTTCATCTTGCTAACCAAAACTTCCACCTGAAATGGTTTGCTGATGTACTCATCCATGCCTGATGCCAGGCAATGCTCGCGGTCGCCGGCTAATGCATTTGCCGTAATTGCAATGATGGGAGTTGGGATGATCCGTTGCTCTAACTCTGTTTCTCGAATTTTCTTGGTAGCCTGAATACCATCCATCACAGGCATTTGTATATCCATCA
>JGI24702J35022_10001608_pt1 | contig 13951 bp, 10 predicted proteins | sample TergutTh196P4_FD_35022 | JGI IMG/M metagenome (IMG submission 35022)
GAATGATCTTAAAAAAAACTCTTTTTAAATCGAACTAAAGAGAGTATTGTTAAACATATGTGGAGCGATTAATGAATTTACTAAAAAAAATCCATGAAATAGAAATAAAAGTAGATAATTTTTTAAACCTAACTTCAGAATGTGGGATATTACTCCAACAAGTTGTAAGACAGTATCTTGCTGGAAGTATTGAGGATTGCGAACAGAAGCTAGCTAAAATCAGAGAAAATGAACTATTAGCGGATAGTTTGCGGGTAAAAATTGAACGTTACATTTATTCTCATACTTTGATTCCAGAGAGTAGAGGGGATGTCTTTGGAATTTTAGAAATGACAGACACGGTGATAGACCAGATCAAAATAATTATTTCAGATATGCTTATTGAAAGACCAACCTATCCTGTTTTTATCCATATCCCTTTGCAAGAGTTAACATTGTCTTCGGCAAATAGTGTTGACGAGATGGTTAAAGCTGTACGTGCTTTTTTCTATAATGTTCATGATGTTGAAAATTATGTTCATAAAGTGTTATTTTTCGAAAAAGAAGCTGATGATTTAGCCGATCGTACCAAAAAAAATCTCTACCAATCTACTCTTGATTTATCTCATAAAAATCATGTTAAATATTTTATACATGGTATTGAAAAAATATCTGATTTTGCTCAAGATGTAGCAGATCGACTAATGATTTATACTATGAAAAGAGAATTGTAAAGGTCAGATGAATTTTTTACTTTTGCTGAGTGGTTTTTTTCTTGGATGGTCATTAGGAGCCAACGATGGAGGAAATATCTTTGGACCTGCAGTAAGTACTCGGATGTTAAAATTTCCCACTGCAGCTATTATTGCGTCCGTTTTTATTATTCTAGGAGCCGTACTTCAAGGTGGAGGTGCAACCCAAACTTTATCGGCATTGGGAGCCGTGAACCAATTATCTGGTTCATGTACAGTCGCTGTAGCAGCAGCATTAAGTTTATTCTTGATGGTAAAAACCAGAATTCCTGTCTCAAGTTCACAAGCAGTTGTGGGGGCTATATTAGGATGGAACATTTTTGCAAATCAATATACTGGTTATACCACGCTTATCACTATTTTTAGTGCCTGGGTGAGTACTCCCATATTAAGTGCTTTATTTGCAATTTTTTTCTATATTATTTTTCGTAAATATTATTATCAAAGAAGGATATCTTTACTGCTCAATGATTATTATCTCCGAATGGGATATATTACTCTTATTGCTTTTTCAGCTTATAGTCTGGGGGCGAACAACATTGCTAATGTTGTGGGTATGTTTGCTAGTTCATCACCTTTTACACCGATCAATGTCTTAGGTAAAATAATTATACCCGCTAACATTCAACTGTTCTTTTTGGGAGGGATTTCTATTGCTGTAGGGATATTAACCAGATCAATGAATAATGCTCAAACAATAGGTCAGGATATCTATAAAATGTCTCCCACGATTGGTTTTATTGCCATATTATCATCTAGTTTAGTATTATTTCTTTTTTCCTCCAAGAACCTCCAAATTCTACTTGATACCTTGCATTTACCAACTCTCCCTTTAGTGCCTGCATCAAGCTCGCAAGCAATTGTTGGGGCAATTATTGGTTTGGGAATAATTAAGAATGCCAATCAAATCCAATATAAAAAGATTTCTAAAATTGCTTTAGGATGGATAATTAATCCTATATTATCTGGATTAATTTGTTTTGTTTCATTATTTTTTGTCCAAAATGTATTCAATCAAAAAGTCTATACTCCAGCGGTACATAGGTTTAATTATATAGTATTACAAAAATTAGAGAGTATTGGAGTTGATACTTCAAAGATTTCTGAACTGAATAATCAAATTTTTGATAACCCCAAACAATTAAAACAAACTCTAGCCAGCTTCAAAATTAGTTACCAAGAACAAACACTCATTGCGGAATACGGTGAATACTTCCCTATTTACTTAAGTTCACGGATTATCAGTCAAATAAAAGAGCAAAATTTTTTTCCAGAACAATATTATTTACCTTTTGATGAACTTGAAAACGAATATTTTGATTATCGTTGGCAACTAAGTGATAAATTTTCAGAAAAAAGTGAATACTGGCGATATAAACCTCAAAAACGAAAAAATGATTTTTATAATTCTGAATTAAATAAACGATACGAATTACTATTTAGGTTTTTACAAAAAGAAATAAGATAAAAAATCCACTACTGACCGACAGAATTTCTTTGGTTTTATTAATTTGATATTAATACTATTCCTCGTTTAAATTGTACCTTGTCTTTGCGAGCACAGCAAAGCAATCCAGAAAAAATAATATTTCATTTTAAACGAGGAATAGTATCAGTTGTAAATCGAACTTTCTTCGTCATTTCGTCCATCGCAATGACGAGTGGGCTAAAATTACATAAAAAAGTCAATATGCGACAGCCTTAGTAATAGTGAAATAGTATATGTTTTTAATAGCTTTTTTTCTGCATTTGTCTTTTTATGTATGCCGTGATCTTAGGATAGATAGAGCACCATCAATTGTAGCTCTTTAATTAGGAATAGCGAGTTTATTATGATTCACAGAAACTCTGGAGTTATACTCGCAAAGGTAGAGACAGGTTTACAATTATATAAAACGTTGAATAGTAAGGCGATATCCTCAGTGATTATCGTTTGTTTTCGTAAAATGACGACAATCATAACTATGAAATAACCTATTTATGTTTTAAAATGGGTCAACTTTTAGAAGTTAATTCACCATTTATTCTTCTAGGAATTAAATGAAAAATAATTTGAGCAGTGGAGTAGAAAAATAAGGTTAGATTATTCCTGCCTTAATCAAGTCGTGTAAATGGATAATGCCTACTACTTCATTATGGGAATTAGTTATGGGAAGCATAGTGATACTATGTTTTTCCATAAGATTTAAGGCTTCAACGGCTAATTTCTCAATATGTACGCATTTTGGGTTAGAAGACATTATTTTAGAAGCGGAAGTAGATAAATCAATGTTTCCATGTGAGAAAAATCTTCGGAGATCTCCATCGGTAATAATTCCAACGAGTTTACCTTGTTGATTAATAATGCTTGAGCAACCTAAACCTTTATTACTTATTTCTTCTATAACTTGTTGGAGACTTGAATCCTCCGTAACAACAGGGTTTAGTGGTCCAGAGTGCATTAAATCACTAATCTTATACAATAATTTTTTACCAATGGAGCCGCCGGGGTGAAAGCGGGCAAAATCATGAATTTGAAATCCTTTTTTTTGTAAAACAGCCACAGCTAAAGCATCTCCAATTGTTAATTGAACAGTTGTACTAGCTGTAGGCACTAAGCCAAAAGGTTCGATTTCTTGCTCGATAGAAGCATCGATCACTACCTCAGAATTTTTTGCTAGAACAGATTCTAAATTTCCAGTTATCGCAATCAATGGTATTTGGTTAAACTTCACAAAAGGAATTATAGCCACTAATTCTTGGGTATTACCACTATTGGATAGAGCAAGGACGACATCTCCTTTACTTAATAATCCTAAATCGCCATGAAGACCTTCAGCGGGGTGTAAATAGATTGAGGTTGTACCTGTAGAAGCAAAGGTTGCAGAAATTTTACGAGCAATAAACCCTGATTTTCCCATACCAGTAGTAACTAATTTACCAGGACAATCATAGATATAATTAATAGCTCGATTAATATCGGGTGTAATTCGTTTGGCCACTTTTTTTATAGCATCAGAGCTCAAGAGCATTTCTTTTTTGATTATTTCATGCATATTAAATTTACCCTTAGTATAAGAAACCTTTAGTAGGTTTTTATTGATAATTTAATTCATATTAACTAATGAAAATTATAGATTATTTTTACACTCTTCTTTAATCATCTCAAGTACACTTTCTATTGAATGAGAACCTAAATCGCCTTTGGTGTGCCTTCTTACAGAAAGAGAGTTTGTATTGTTTTCTTTTTCACCAACAATTAGAATAAAAGGTATTTTCGCCATTTCTGCTTCACGGATTTTATAACTAATCTTTTCGTTCCGCACATCAAGCTCTAGTCGAATTCCCTTAGCGGAAAACTGCTGATAAATCCTTTCTGCATATTCTGTAGAGAGATCAGAAATTGTCAAAATTATAGCTTGGACAGGGCTTAACCAAAGTGGAAAATTTCCACTAAAATGTTCAATAAGAGTACCAAAAAATCTTTCTACAGAACCAAGTAAAGCCCGATGAATCATATATGGTCTGTGTGGTTGGTTATCGCTACCAGTATATTCTATATTAAACCGTGTTGACATATTAAAATCAAATTGAATGGTACTACATTGCCAAGCTCTATTCAATGCATCTTTAATTTTGATGTCAATTTTAGGTCCGTAAAATGCTCCGCCACCTTCGTCAACTTCATATGGTAGTTGCATTTTTTCCAGAGCTGTTTTCAGAGATAAAGTAGCATCATCCCAGTCCTTTTGTTCACCGACAAACTTTTCAGGTTTCGTGGAGAGAAAAATTTGAAAGTCTGTAAACCCAAAATTTTTTAGCATAGTTATGGAAAAATTAATAGTTTTTTCAACTTCATCAGGCATTTGTTCTTTAGTGCAGAATATATGAGCATCATCTTGGGTAAACCCGCGGACGCGCATTAATCCATGGAGAGTTCCTGATCTTTCATAGCGGTACACGGTACCTAATTCAGCATATTTTATTGGGAGTTCTCGATAGCTACGTTTTGAGGATTGATAAATACTGATATGGAAAGGGCAATTCATCGGTTTTATATAAAAATGTTGATCATCAACCTCAATCGGTTTATACATACTGTCACTATAAAAGCCACTGTGTCCGCTAGTATTCCATAATTCATCTTTCCCTATATGCGGTGTGTAGACTAGGTTGTACCCAGCCTGGAGGTGTTGCTCTTTCCAAAATGATTCTATCAAATGGCGTATGAGAGCTCCTTTTGGGTGCCAAAGTATTAAACCAGCTCCAACTTCATCAGAAATAGAGTACAAATCTAGTTCTTTCCCTAGTTTTCGGTGATCTCTTTTTTTTGCTTCTTCCAACATACACAAATAATCATTTAATTCTCTAACAGTTGGAAAAGAAATGCCATAGATCCTTTTTAACATTTTATTCTTTTCGTCGCCTCGCCAATAAGCACCAGAAGTTTTTAATAATTTAACCGCTTTTATGAGGCAAGTATTAGGTAAATGTGGACCACGACATAAATCGATAAAATCTTTTAGGGTATACAGGGTTATTGTCTCATTCTCTGGAATAGCTTCAATTAATTCGATCTTGTATTTTTCGTTTTGAGTTGTAAATAGCTTTAACCCTTCAAGACGAGAAATGACTTGTCGCTGATAGGAATGATTTTGCTTCGCTAATTCCATCATCCGATGTTCAATTGCTAATAAATCATCATCTGTAAAAGCTTCTTCTTTGTCAAAGTCATAATAAAAGCCATTTTCAATGGAAGGACCAATTGTTACTTTGACTTCTGGGTATAATTCTTTTACTGCAAGAGCCATTAAATGAGCACTACTATGCCAAAACACATCTTTACCTTGGGTACTAGAAAAAGTATGAAGAAATATAGTTGAGTCTTCATTAAGGCGAAAATTTGGATCAACTAATTTCCCATTGACTTCTGCAACAATAAGGTTTTGGGCTAATTTTTTGCTGATTGTTTCGGCAATTTCTAATGGAGAGATTCCTCCGTTAAAACTTTTAACACTCTGGTCAGGAAAGGTAATCAATATATTCATGGAATACTCCTTTATTATTCTTATTATAACATTCCTAGTTCGGTATTTAGCATTTTTTCAGCTTGTTTTAGTGCTTCTTCCGGACTGATTGTCCCTAGGAACACTCTTTCTAAAACAATTTCTTCAAAGTTCTTGCGAAATTCAAACCATTCAGGTATTTGCGGCTCAAACTCCGCAAACTCCAGCTGTTTAAATACTTCAATCAATCCAGGGTGTTCTTTAATCATAGCTTGCATTTCAGTTTCATAAAAAGCACTTCTACGTATGGGCATATAGAAAGTGAGTGCGGAAAATTTAGCTGCTTGCTTTGGCTCCGAAAACCATTTAATAAACTCCCAAGCAGCTTGACTTTTAAGATTATCTCCTTTAGCAAAAATTGCAATATTCGTACCAGAAATAACATTTCTTGCTGTACGAAAAATTGGGACAGGAGCAATTCCTAAATTGAAGGATATTTCTGCGTTCTTTAAGTAGACATATGATACACTGGATCCTTCAAAGAAAGCAACCCTTTCGGCTAGAAAATGATTTTGTCCATCAAGTCCAGCTGAAGTATAAGCTGATCGATCAACATGCAATAATCTAGTATAAAATTTTAAAGCTTCAACACCTTCTAGACTATTAAATAATACTTTTGTATTCTGCTTATCCATTAAATTACCTCCTGCTTGGACAAGCAGATTTTCAAATCGCCACATATCTGTATGAAAGGTTGTCCCCCATTGATCTATCCGTCCTTTACCTGATCGGTCTTGGGTTAATAATTTACTGATTTCTAAAAATTCATCCCATGTTTTTGGAGGTGAATTATAATCAAGGTTATTACGGTAAAAGATATCTTTATTATAGTACATCACGCGTACCGATTTATTAAAGGGAAAAGTCCAGATCGTACCATCAAAAGTATTACTATCTAAGAAGACTGGATAAAAGTCTTCCATATTTTCTTGGAAGGCTGAATCTTTTTTGATAAAATCTTCAATAGCTAATATAGCATTACCAGCAATTAGGTTTGCTGTCCAAGACTCAAAAACTTGGGCGATGTCAGGTTGATTACCTGCTTGAATGGAAGCCATAATTTTTTGGGATAAAGCCTGGTAATTGCCCATGGAGATTGCTTTAATTTTTTGTTGCGGATGTTCACGATTATATTCATAAATCATCGAGTTTAAAGCATCTCCGAGTGGACCACCTAAAGCGTGCCAAAAAACCACCTCTTTCGTGTTAATACGAGTGCAGCTGAAAAGAAAGAAATAGATCAGCAACAAGAGAAAACTTCTTATTTTCATAATCGGCAAAAAAAATAATCTGGTGTATTTTGTCAATTGGTATTTTGAGGTGGTTGAAGAAAAAAAAACTTGCTCTTTACTGAACAAGACTGTCGCTTAACTGCCTTTAGTCCTTATTTGTTGATTCATTCTTGTTTTTTGATTAATAACAATTTTATTTAATTATCAATTATTTTACATTTTAATATTATGAGGCAAATATCCAGTTTGTTACTCTAATCAAGGTAAGTATGATTGCTCTAATCATCACGAAATTATGTGTTTTTTTTATCTAGTATACTTGGTTCAATTACTTCCTAAATTCTGTTTGATGCCACCTAATGTCCGCTCTACGACATACCTTACTCTATGAATCGGTTTGTTGGCTTTCTTCAAATAACGTTTAAATCTTATTTTTGGGGTGGTTATTGTGCATTATTCTTTCTTTTAATTGTTTCTGTTTGAGGATGTCTCTATTCTTTTGATAAGTATAAACTTTATCAACCAAAGAAGTATCAACTATCATTGCTTTTATGATATCTAAACCCTTGTTCATCAATTGGCTGTTTACTTCTGTAAAAGAGTTTTCATAAATATCTGCTTCTTCAAAACGCTCACCACAATGAGCTATTGTGCTGTGATCAGGAGTATCAGACCCAATGCGAAAATTGTAAAACCACAAAAACAGAGCATTGTAATTCAAATGCTCCTCTAATTTTCTATCAAAGAAATTGTAAATGACTACTTAATACAGCATCCTAAACATGGTTAGAGGAGAATAGTAATCTCTACCACAATGACCTATGTTTCGGCAATCTACTACCGACGAGATACCTTCTATCTCTTTCCAATCCACTGACCTCTTGATACGAACTAAAGTATAATATTTATTTATTCTATCTAGTTTTTTTGAACGGCTAAAGCGCTAAAAAGTGTTTAAGTGATCTCCCGCTCCTAAAAACAAATTGGTTATACTATTTAACAATCTATATGACAATTTGTTATAGTTAAATTAGAAGTATTTTAAGCCGTATTCAATATTTTGACTATGCGACAGCCTTTTTAGTTTAGAAAAAAAGAGTAAGATTTCCTTGATTGAATAATCTTACTCTTATTTGTTTATTACTATCTAAGTAAAAAAAACACTTCCTCTATTTCAAAATGTTTTCTCCAAGCACATTTTGTTCTGTTTATTCTTGTTGACTTACCATCCATTCTAAGGCTTTGATAAATTCTTCTTTTGGTACTGTATGCGCTCCAGCAAAAGTTTGCATTTGCACATGATAACCTGCCTTTGTTAGCATATTATAGGCTTGTAGTCCGCTCTCAAATGAAACCACTAAATCTGAATCACCATGGACAATGAGTATTGGTAGTTCTTTTTCTATGGGGATAGTCTCTTCTTCAGTAAAGAATAATCCTCCTCCAAAGCAAATTAACCCATCATAATCATTGGGGAAGGTTAGGCCTCCTGCGAGAGTGCGAAATCCCCCCTGAGAAAACCCAGCAAGAAAAATGGATTGTACATGATATTGAGTTCTGATGAATCTCGAAAGCTGTACAATGTATTCATCAGACATAGACCAGCTGACCCTAGAAGTTAATTCGCTAGGATCTAATCCATTATCTTCTTCTTCTACATCAAAAATTGTCCAACTAAAACTAGGTTCACGTGTAACAAATGTTTCAAAAGGATAGGGAGCTTGAGGCATGATAAAAATGATTTGTTTTTCAGCTACCAAAGATGAATATCTGGAAAAATTTAAATGGTTACCACCAAATCCATGTAAAAAAATAAGTACAGGATAAGATTTCTCTGGATCAAAATTATCAGGTAAAACAGTTCGATAACGCAATTTAGTCGGTACTTCAATATAGGCAATCTCTCCTTTTTCTTTATTTTTTTGATATAAAATATCCTCAACTTGGGAGAGATAGTCTTGAAAGACAGGATTTCTTTTTATTTCCTCATATTGTGGGCCATCCAAACGTTGATCAAGGTTAGTAAGTCCAAATTTAGTAGCTTCCAACAAGAATTTTCCACATAATTCTGGCTCATTTAATTGTGCATAACAAGAAGCTACACTAAAAATTCCATTGAGATTATCTCTATTGGCTTCCCAATATTTCAAACTTAATTCCAGAGCTTTAGTATAATCCTCTTCTTGCCAAGCATAATAAGCATCTCTTCCGTACTCTTCAATATTGATATTTAGAGTATTATTAATTTTTGTGCGGTGTTTTTGGTTAATTTTTGCATTACCCAGCACTGCAATAAATACGAATAAAGCATATAAAACAATTTTATTTCTCATTTTCTATCTCCTTATCAAGTAAAATTTATTATTTTTATTATTAAGTCAAGAGTTATTTTTGATAATAATGAAACATTATTTTTTGATGATTCCAGTGATTAAAGCGAGTAATAATATATCATCATTAGCCATAGATAATTTGGCTCGACAATCACAAAGATATAAATTCCTTAAAGCGTTCATAATTTTTTTTGAGGAATAATTCTTTAAAAAATCAAAATACTTATCTCGGTAGCTCGGAAATATTTCCTTCATATAATTTTGCTTTAGTTCATCATTTGTTTTATTTCCTCTTTTTAGGGCATCTAGTTTCCAAAGAGTAAAGAAAAAATTACTTAGTAAAGCAATGATCATGATTAAACTTTCATCATTCTGCCATAAATTATCAGCAATGATTATTGCTTTGCTTTTCTGCTGGTATCCAATCGCATCAATAAGATCATAAACTGTATATTTCTTGGTATTTGCTGTACATTTTTTAATATCTTCGACGGTAATAGAAGAGCCACTAACATATAATTCTAACTTTTTGAGTTCGTTGTATGCCGTATATGTGTCTAAATGAATAGAATTGGTAAAAGTCTCTATGCCCCTGGCATCCATTTTGATTCTGTGGTCATGGATAAATTTTTCCACCCATTTTTTTAATTGGTAATGATTTCTTATTTCTGGTATTTCTATATATAAACAATTTTGACTTATTGTTTTATACACAGTTAATCTAGTATCAATTTTTTCGGAAAACAAGATTAATTTTGCTCTAGGATGCGGGTTCTTCGTGTAAGTAGCAAATAGTTCTAGTATTTCTTTTTTTTTTATTTGTTCAAAATTTCGAATTGCAACGATAGTTTCTGCCATGTTTAAAGAATTAGTATTTAAAGATTCAATAATATTTTTGGCCTTTTCTTTTGATGAAATATCCTCTCCATAAAAAAGAAAAGTGTTAATATTATCATGGATTAATACACCTAATATTTTATTAATCTGTTGATGGACAAGGTCGCGGCGAAAAGCATCTGTACCTTGTACTACAATACACCGAGAATTAATTATTACTAGTGACTGTTTGCCAAGATCATCAGATAGTATTCTATCTGATTCTTTTGTCTTGTTAATCATGTAAAATTCCTCCAGATGAGAAAAAGACTCAACAGAGAAACCCCCCAACAATAATAAGCAAAATAGATTAATTGAGCTTTGATAATTAGTTTCATCAACCAAGCTATTACGAGATATCCTGAAAGAAAAGCCGCAAAAAAACCAACGATATAATTAAAGAGTTGATTGATTTCTAAATTACTAAGTACTGTTATTTGTGTGATATTGGCACCTAATATAACAGGGATAGCTAATAAAAAAGTAAAAGTTGCCGCAGCTTTTCTGTCTAATCCAACTAATAAGCCACAGAAGATTGTTGTTCCTGAACGCGAAATCCCGGGAGTAATTGCTAAAGCTTGGCCCAGTCCAATGATTATTGCTTTTTTGATTCCAATTTCATTTGCTGGGAGATGGAAATTTTTTATCTTATCAGATATATATAATATCAATCCTGTAATTCCAATCATGCACGCTATAAACATCGGATGAGTTATTTTAATCACATATTCTTTCCCTATAAATCCAAAGCAGCCTGTCACAAGAGTTGCTAGGAAAAGCCAAAGACAAGTTTTCCTTTGTTGAAGACCTTCTGGTTGGCGGAAATAGAATAAAGATTTTAGGAGACCAATAATATCATGTTGAAAAAAGATTACCACGGCACACAATGTTCCAAGATGGACAAAAATCTCAAAAGAAAAGTCACCCATCTCACTAATCTGAAAAAAATATTTTATAAGCAATAAATGCCCAGAAGATGAAACAGGTAAGAATTCAGTTAATCCTTGAACTAGTCCAAGAATTAGCGCTATTAATATATTCATGCTATAACTCCGATATTCTTACTAATTCATATTTGTCTTGCTGTTGGACAATCAATTGTAATAATTTTTGCACGAAATCAAAAGTTAATTGGTCTGGCTTTTCAAGAGTGATTAGTAAAGGATTATTTTGCAGAGTATTTAGTTCATTCGAGAGCCTTATATTTCCAATATCATTTTGGTAAAGACGAGGAATAAAAGTAATTGTTTTTTCAAAAGAAGGTATCATCATATCTTGGGCCATAGAAAAGGCAATTGATGTTTCATTTGATTTATCATCAATAAAATACCCATTTTTTTTTTTTATAAATTTAAGAATTAAAGGCATAATACTTTTATCAGTTGTAATTAAACTGCCTTGATGGGTAATAACACCGATCGATTTCGGTAATCGGCGATAAAAGGTTCTGAGGATAGAGTTGATTTTATTTCCGGAATAATGAGCAAAGATAGCATAACTCTCTGTTTTTACAATTGGATATCCCGCATTTTCTAAAGGTAATTCAAGGAGAAATTCTAAATTTTTGTGATATAATGCCTTAGCATTCATTGTTGAAATTCGATTAATCGGTAATACAGAATATACTAGATTATTATTAATGGTCAACCATTGCTCTAAATTTTTATATTCCATTTCTCCAAAACCTTTTATAATAACACATATTTTTTGTTTCCGTGGAGGATAAGCATGAGATTGATCATAATAAAGACGAAAACGATAGGTAAAATTATCATTGGGCGGAATAAACGCTAATAATTGAGTATTTCGTTCAATTTCCTCTCCACTTGTTTGGGTCCATTGCAAAGATGTTAAGAACTTAGTTAATTGAAAATTAATATAAGTTGGTTCAACTTCCGCTTGATTAAGTGGAAAATGGATATCAACGAGTTCTCCTCGCTTACGGTATCGAACTAGTTTCGATAAGATTCCATTTTTCTCGGCGAAATAATTAATTTGTTCTTGCGGGTTTAGGTTTAATAAATTGATCGATGGTGATTCTAGAGTATGCTTTTCCTGTTTATTATTATCGATCATGTTTTCCACTGTTAGGAATTCTAGGGTTTGAAAGAAAAATTTTACACTCCAAAGAATAACGGGTAAAAGTATAAGAAGAATAATTAATAATCTTGTATGTTTTCTTTTCTTATTTCTATTCGTTATTGGGGGAATTATTCTAAAATTTCTCATCAGAGGGCAAGTTATAAAAAATGGGTTATTTGTCAAGAAGATATTATCCATCATTGAGAAAATTTTCTCTTGACAAGAAAACATCAAAAGTAGATCTGACATGAGGATGAAAAAATACTTATTAGTGGTTAAATTCGTATTTCAATACCCTTTTTACCTAGTTATGGGGTTTATTTTTATGCTCTTGTATGCTGGTTTTAGTGGTATCAGCATTACCTTAGCTCTTCCTTTGTTTGATAATATTTTTATTAGTGATCGAACCATAACCCCTATCTATACTGATTTCTTTACCTTTTCAAGGGTTACAACAGAAACTATTCGCAATTTTTTTCAAAAGTATTCCATAACTTTTGATAAAGAAATTCTTAGTTTATTGTGGGAAGAAATAAAAGCAATTGTTGCTCTCTCCGAACCGTGGATGTTATTAAAAGTCATTAGTTCATCTTTATTAATTCTCATCCTCCTCAAAAATGTTTTCTATTTTACAAACCGTATGATGTTTGTTAATCTTAGGGGCCGGCTCGTTGTTGATCTACGTAACGCTTGCTATCAAAACTATTTATCGCAATCCTACCTTTTTTTTAATCAGAACCGCGTAGGGGATTCTATAGTTCGCATGGTTAATGATATTGATCATGTAAATAATTTATTTATTAATAGTCTCTACAAAATAATTCGTGATATCTGCGTTGTTGTTATTTATGCCTTGATTGCTATGAAACTAAATTTTAGGTTATTCTGTGTGAGTTTATTGATTTTACCTACTTTTGCTTTTAGTGTTAATTATATCGGCAGTAAAGTGAAAAAATATGTAAAACGGAAGCAAATTCAATTATCAGAAATGTTCTCTAATATCGTCGAAGTTTTACATAGTATGCGTATTGTTAAAGCTTTTTGCCAAGAAGACTTTGAATATCAAAAATTGAATCGTGTTAATAATCAATACTTCCAATTTTGGAGAAGATCAGAAATCTATACTTCATTTGCTTTACCATTATCCGAAACTAGTAGTATTTTGATTGGGATCATAATTCTTTTTTTGGGAGGAATGGAAATTCTTAATGCCAATAGTAATTTCTCTTTTGGTAGCTTCATCGTTTTTCTACTCGCTGTATTTAGTATGATGCATCCTCTAAAAAGTATGGCTAATGATATTACAGATATGAAAAGAGGGGTTGTTTCTGTCGATCGCATTACAGAGGTACTGATGATGAAAAGTGAAATTGAAGAATCAGTCCATTGCGTTCCTAAATCAGATTTTACCTCTCATATCGAATTTAAAAAAGTCAGTTTTGAATATTTAAAGGGGGTACCTGTTCTTCAAGATTGTTCTTTTACCATTCAGAAGAATCAAAAAATAGCTTTTGTAGGGGCAAGTGGATCCGGTAAAACAACTATTGCTAATCTGATCAACCGCATGTATGATGTTACTTCAGGGGAAATACTCCTTGACGATGTTGCAATTAAATCTATAAAAATTAAAGATTTAAGAAAGCTTTTTGGAA
>JGI24702J35022_10001609_pt1 | contig 13951 bp, 8 predicted proteins | sample TergutTh196P4_FD_35022 | JGI IMG/M metagenome (IMG submission 35022)
AAAAACAGCTATTAAAGCTCCGGTTAAAATGCTTATAAACATTGAAACAAGGACGTTAAACCTTAAAAATGACAAAAAAACTATAACCAGTGCAGGCGCCAATGTAATTATCCCTATGTTGTAGCTTGCGGGAATCTCAGAAAGAAAATAGCTTTCAGTTTTATCCATCCCCCAGTAGACCGAAAGCGCCAAATAAATCATTGTCGATACTATTATCGGCGCCAATGCAGACAAGAACATGTTTTTAACATTGTCCAACAAATCAGTTTCTGTTAAAACTGAGACAAGGTTGGCGCTTGATGAGGTCGGGGCGGTGCGGTCGCCAAAATAAATCCCGGAAACTATAGCTCCGGCCGTCAAGCTCGTGTCAGCGCCGCCGCTTCTTGCTATTATCATCAGAACTATTCCAATGGTTGCCGCAGTTCCTATGCTTGAACCAATAAGCAGCGAGACAATGCAAGACAATAAAAATGCAAACAGGATAAAAAAACGCGCGTCAATAAAAGATACGCCGTAATAAACTAAAAACGGAATCGTTCCGCACGCTCTCCAAATCGCTGTAAGCATTCCAAGCATAATAAACACGCGCAGGATTATAACTACCCTCGCCATTCCTTTGCCTATCATTTTCGCAACGCTTATGGCGGAAAATCCTCTTATGACCCCCATAACCGAAAAACAGAATAAGCCAAACGACAGCGGGAACAATATATGAATTCCGTTATAAGTACTAAATATCAACGTTGATAAGAAGAACACGCATGATATGATAAAATCCAAATCAACATCTCCAGTTCTTTGTGGATAACAGCCGACATGTAATTATACATCAGAAAAAAACATTATATTTGTTAGTAATCTTCATGCGGGAATATATTATAAAATAGTATCACTTCCGTTGCGAAAATTGTAAGCAGTTTTAAAAAGGTTGGTTTATTAAATGGAAAAAAACACTGATAATATTGGTCTTAAAGCAATAGCGATTTACTCTGAAAACGGGTTTACAGTGGACTCGGCGCCGATTGATAAAAGTGACGACGAGCGGCATCAAACAGCATTTTATGCGGACTTTACAAAAAATCCTCATCACGCGCTCTATACCTACGCTTTTTCCAGCAAAAGCGGTTATGACGCGTCGGTTCAGTTTTTAATGGAAATTGCGCGCAGCGTCATTCAGGATATTTCCCGCAGCCCTGACACGGATATTTCCCGCGTCGCGCCGACCCCGCAGAAAGAGGGATTATTGACGCTATTGCGAGGAGTCCCATATGTAATCGGGTGCGAATTCGTCAGCGTAAACTGGTTGGAACACATATACTCAGATATCGCGCTTGAATTTAACAGTGAGTTTGCCTCGTTTCGTGGTACGGCGGAAGAGTATTTTAAATCGAAAAACTCGGGGATGAATGTTGCCGGGCGGGTGTTTTTCCATCTTGTTGAACATAAGGACGAGAAATGTCCATTTGCCTTCCTGGCAACATATTCCGACGGCGAACGCGGCAATGTCAAACATGTTCCACTAAAAAACGCCCTTGAATCAGGTAATAATATGGAAAACATACAGGAAAAGCTGGTAAAGCTGCTTTCCGCCGTTAGTCGCGTTGCTGACAGGAGCGCGTTCATTTCAGAATTGATAGAAAGCGGGGAATTGTTCTCACCCCTACGGTTTACATCGGAGGAGGCTTATACATTTTTGAGGGAAACTCCGGTTTATGAAGAATGTGGAGTAATATGCCGGATACCCAATTTTTGGAAAAAAAAGACAAACGCGCGTTTAATAGCCAGAATCGACAGCAAAGAGAAGTCCGCAGTTGGATTGGAAGCGATAATGACATTCAACCCGTCGATATATTTGGGGGACGAGGAGTTCACCCGTGACGAAATTGAGCAATTAATCGCCGAGACCAGCGGACTTGCGTTCCTCAAGGGCAAATGGGTGGAAATTGACCCGGAAAAACTTAAAAGTCTATTAAAGGCGTTTGACGAGATTGACGAAAAAAGCATTTCGCTTGCTGAAGCAATCCGTATGCAGTCAGGCATATTACCTGTTATTGAAACGACCGAAGAAAACCAGATTGAGGTTACTAATGGCGAATGGCTGGACGCGTTAAAGATAAAAATGATGTCCCCCGACAAAATTACCGGGGGGCGCGTTGGCAGTAGCTTCTGCGGGGATTTACGAGGATATCAGGTTACGGGTTTTAACTGGCTGAATTTTATGGCGCAATCTCGTTTCGGCGCGCTTTTAGCGGACGACATGGGGCTTGGAAAAACCGTCCAGATTCTAGCGCTCCTGGATACTTTACGGCAAGATAGGATAAAAACGCTGTTGATAATTCCAGCGTCGCTCATTATGAATTGGAAAAAAGAAGCGGAGCGGTTCGCTCCGGGATTGTCAATTAAGGTTTTACACAGCGGAGAGACGGACTTTTCAACGGACGAAGCTGATTTGTTTATCACAACTTACGGCATGGTGACGCGGCTTGTGCAACTGTTGGACGTAACCTGGGATATATTGATATTGGACGAAGCGCAAGCGATAAAGAACCACGGTAACAAGCAGACGACCGCTGTTAAAAAACTATCCTCAAAAAGCAGAATTGCAATGACGGGGACGCCCGTGGAAAACAGGCTTTCGGACTTGTGGTCGGTCTTTGATTTTCTCAACAAGGGATTGCTTGGCTCGCAAAAAGAGTACGCCTCGTTCACAGGCAAATTGAAAGATAACACAAGCGGCTACGAGAAACTTCGCTCTGTGGTAAGCCCGTTTATCCTGCGGCGGCTTAAAACCGATAAAACCATAATCAGCGACTTGCCGGACAAAACGGAAATCAAGCAATACGCCACTTTAACAAAAAAACAAATTGCTCTCTACAATCAGCTTGTGGAAGAACTGCAGCATGTAATGGAAGACCCGTCCATGATTGGTATCCATCGTAAGGGTATCATTCTGGCAAGCATAATGAAATTCAAGCAAATTTGCAATCATCCGGATCAGTATCTTGGCAATACAGAGTACGCGCCTCGTTACAGCGGAAAATATGAAGCGTTATCAGAGATTTGTGAGACAATTCGCGAAAAACGCGAACGAATGCTGGTATTTACTCAGTTTAAAGAAATGACCGAACCTATAGCAAGATTTCTGGAGACAATTTTTGAACGCGAGGGCTTGATTTTGCACGGCTCGACGCCGGTTAAAAAACGAGGTTTGTTGGTCGAACGATTCAATAGCCTGGAATACGTGCCATTTATGGTGCTGTCGCTGAAGGCGGGCGGAGTTGGATTGAATCTGACGGGGGCGAATCATGTCGTCCATTTTGATCGCTGGTGGAACCCCGCAGTTGAAAACCAGGCGACTGACAGAGCCTTCCGTATCGGTCAACAAAAGAATGTTTGTGTCCACAAATTTATAACGGCTGGAACTATTGAGGAAAAAATTGACATTATCATCGAAAGCAAGCAAAAAATGGCGAATGAAGTGATTGCAGCTACGAGCGGCGAAAACTGGATAACCGATATGAACAATGAAGAATTGTTCAATCTGTTCAGACTGGAGGTGTAACAAATGGGTTGGTATGATTATAACGAGTATGTACCTGTGGCAAAAAAGAAAGAGAAAGCCATAAAGCAAATTGAAAAATTGCGGAAAAAGGACACGAATTTGTCCCCGGTAGTAATTGAAGGTCGCAAAATAACCAAAACGTGGTGGGGTGACGCCTGGTGTAAAAACCTGGAATCCTACGCCGATTTCAGTAACCGTATCGGGCGGGGAAGCGCGTATATCAAGAACGGTTTTGTAATAGACTTGAAGATATACGAAGGGCTTGTTACAGGTAAAGTTATGGGTACGAGATTATATAATGTAAATATAAAAATCGATCTTTTATCTGAATCTCTTAAAAAGGATATCATTAAAATGGTTGGGCGGAGAATAGACAGCGTTTCGGACTTAATTGACGGAAAATTCCCGGGGGAATTGAGGGATTTTTTCCTGACTCAGAAAAAAGGACTTTTCCCTGCGCCAAACGAAATCCACATGAACTGCTCCTGCCCGGATTGGGCTGACATGTGCAAGCATGTGGCGGCTGTACTATACGGCGTTGGCGCAAGGCTGGATCAAAATCCGTTGCTGTTTTTTGAGCTGCGCGGTGTGGATGTCAACGCATTCATCAAAGCTTCCATTGACGATAAAATCAGCATTTTGATGAGAAACGCCGGAAAATCGACGGATAGAGTTATTAATAACGCGGATATCTCAGAGATCTTCGGAGTATGATACCAGTTTACAATCAAACGTATGCTTCGTTNTTTCTACTCCCCTTGCTCGACGTAGGTCTATCTACGCCCTCGCGACGGGTCGCAGAAGCCGCCTCGCCTACGTTTGACTCAGAATTGATAATAAAATTATAATCTAACTATAAGAATAAAAGAGGAAAAAAAGGAGGACTGTTATGCAAAAAGAAGCCTATATATTTAAAAAGGTATTTTGGACATTTTTTACAGTAAGTGTACTGATTGTTGGAGTAATATTTATTGTGATCCGTTTTATTCATGGATTGCCTGCAACGTCCAGCTCACGCGACGCATTTTTCAGGCTTTGCGAAACAGGCTCTCTTGTTCAAATCAATGAGGCCATAGCAAATGGAGCAAAAGTGAACACAAAAGATAAATCAGGATTTACGCCGCTTATGCTTGCTGCTTACTCCAACCAGAATCCGGAAGTAATAAAAGCTCTCGTCAAAGCGGGCGCGGATGTCCATGCTCAATTTGTCGTAAATGAAGATTATGAGGAAATTCCTGTTATTAAACATTTTACACCGCTTATGTTTGCGATGAAATTCAACTCTAATCCGATAGTTTCAAATACCCTCATTAACGCGGGATCTGACGTAAATGCCAGGGATATGAGCGGAAATACGCCGCTTATGTTAGCGGTTTCCGGCGCCTCCTATCCGGAAGTGATAACAGAGCTAATAAATGCAGGCGCGGATGTCAACGCGCGTAATGAAAATGATTGGACGCCGCTTATGTTAGCGGTTTCCGGCGCCTCCGGCACGGAAGTAATTACAATTCTTATTAAAGCAGGCGCAGGTGTACACGATAGAAATAATAATGACAACACGCCGCTCATGTTGGCAGCTTGGAGCAACTCTGATCCTGAAATGATAACGGTTCTTATTAATTCAAACGCGGATATCAACGCGCGTAATGATGATGGATGGACGCCGCTTATGTTGGCGGTTTCCGGCAACCCCAACCCGGAAGTAACTAAAATTCTTATAAAAGCAGGCGCAAGTGTACACGATAAAAACAGTAATGGCAACACGCCGCTTATGCTAGCAGCGTGGAACAACTCTAACCCTGAAATGATAACAGCTCTTATTAATTCAAACGCGGATGTTCATGAGAGAAATACCAATGGAAACACGCCGCTCATGTTGGCAGCTTGGAATAACTCTAATCCTGAAGTTGCATCAACTCTTATTGAGAGTGACGCAGAAGTCAACACAGGAAATTTAAACGGATGGACGCCGTTAATGTTTGCAGCAGCGGACAACCCAAATCCGGAAGTGATAAAAACTCTTTTACATTTTAACGCAGACGCCAAAGCAAAGAATAACACCGGAAAAATGGCAATTGACTATGCGAGGAGAAACAGAAATCTTTGGAATACGGATGTTTTACTGGAATTGAGAAAAGCAAGCTATTGAGGCTTAATATCCATAGTTGCCGTTATTATCAAGAATTTTAAAGTGTAATGATATAATAATTAAACTTCAATAATTCAGAATACTATATAGAGGAGGCGTGCCGTAATGATTTCCATTCTTTGTCCTTTCTATAACGAAGAATCAAACGTTGGAGTTTTTTTTGAGTCAATAATTCCCATTATGGAAAATATCGGTGAGGATTTTGAAATAGTTTGCGTAAACGACGGCAGCGCCGATAATACTCTTCACGAACTGAACGAACAATCCAAGTCTGACAAAAGGATTAGAGTCATTGATCTTTCAAGAAATTTTGGAAAAGAGGCGGCGCTATCCGCCGCTATAGATTACTCTCGCGGAGACGCGGTGATACCAATTGACGCGGATTTGCAACATCCGCCGCAAAGCATTGAAGATATGATCAAAAAATGGAGGGAAGGATTCGACGTTGTGCTTGCAAAAAGGATTGACAGAAACTACGAATCTTTTCTTAAACGATTCATCGTATTTACTTTTTACAGGCTCCTCCGTAGAATGTCAAAGCCTCCAATTCCGGAAAATGTCGGCGATTTTCGCCTGATGTCGCGGGAGGTAGTGGAAGCGATAAAAAAATTGCCCGAAAGGCAAAGGTTTATGAAAGGTCTTTTTGCATGGGTTGGTTTTAAATCATGTGTTATTGGTTATGCTCAAAATATCAGAAGTCAAGGAAGCAGTAAATTCAACGCCTGGAACCTTTGGAAATTAGCGCTGGAGGGGATAACTTCTTTCAGCACTTTTCCACTGACAATATGGTTATACGTCGGAGGAATAACCGCTTTCTGCTCTTTTATGTACGCCGCTTTCATATTTACAAGGACTTTATTACTTGGCGTTGAACTTCCGGGTTACGCTTCAATGATATGCCTCATCCTTTTCTTCGGCGGGTTACAGCTTATTGGAATAGGTGTAATAGGAGAATATCTCGGCAGGACATATATCGAAAGCAAGCAGAGACCTGTATATATTGTCAGGGAAAACAAAAATGATTGATTTACAAACCGAATAGTATTGACATCAGCCCCCATTTCAAAATATCGCTATCGCGGTCTGTTTTGAGACCTCCCATATAAAACGTCCAGAGCAGCTCCCGCGCCGGTCGGTATCCTTTATCCGCAAGTTTGAAATAGTACTCCAACGCCAACGCGTCATTCTTGGTTATATATTGACTGGTCAGGTTATCGCTTGAATCGTAGTACCGCGCCATTAAATACTGAGCTCCGACAGAGCCTTTTTGGACCAACGACCCCAATAACATGAGCCTTGTTCTTTCTTCTTCTTCAATAGTTTTAAAAAAAAGTTTTGCCTCCTCATCTCCGGCGTCAGCCGCTTCTTTTAAGCGCCTGATTTCCTCATTGTAAGCAACAGCCATAGCAATAATCGGGTCTTCTTCCCTTATTGAATTAAATCCATGGTATTTAGAATAATCTTGTTCAAAGGGTTTTTTCCTCTGCGGTATCATATCCCCGATGAATAACCTTGGCGCCGCCACATTGATTGGCGGGACGATAACATCCAGGTTGCCAAGCGCTTTTTGCTGTTCTAAATATTCATTTCGTTCAGCCAATTGGCGCGTGTATTCGGGCGCTATTCTGTAATCCATTATCAGATTGGAAAAATTTATGTTAAATAATAGACAAATCAACAAGATAATTCCTTTATATCTATATATCCTGATATTTCTTATCCATTCTATAAATTTTGAATTTCTATATAAAAACACAAAAAACAATATCCACTGCGCTGTCATTGTGAACCTAACGATAGCCATAGCTCTTAGATATAGCGCGTTTCCCATTGAATATCCTCCAATAGCCTGAAAACAACATGCTGTAATGATTTCAAAAAGATAAATATGCCATATTTTAAACTTGAAAGGCATTTTTTCAATGAACCGCGGTTGTTTTACGTTGTCCGAAATAATTGGCATATAAAGCAGTAAAAAGTATATTATTAAAGGTCTGGTAAAAAAATGAAAAGATGTTATCAAGCCTGCTATTGATCCAACTCTGTAAGTTGCCATAAGATTCCTGACTTTTGGAATCGGATTTGGACCAAATATTGGAAGAAATTCTGAAGCCCTGTATGAATGAGCTGTATGAAATACTTGCAAACCCAGTCCGATAAAGGCTATTAAAAGCATTATAAGCATGTATAACGAGCATTTCTTATTGCCGGAAGCCGCAGTAATTAAAGCTGCCCCCGCGAACACCGGGATTTGATACGCCGCTGAAAGCTCCGATGCGCCTGAATTTAAAAATACCAGCGCGCCAAGAAGGCAAAGTAATATTTTTGTCCTGGTCCCTTTATAGATATTTACAATTAACGCAAACTCAATTAACAGTACTGAACATGTCCAATAATAATGAATTCCCGAGTACCAATATAATGTTTGACTAAGATCAATAGCTATCAACAACCATATTGATTGCAACAAAAGAGTAATCAGTATTTTTGACGATACTTTGATATCGCTAAACAATGAAGTTACAACAAAATATAGTGAAAACAGGCTAAAGGCTATTATCAATGGAGTGAAGACGTGATAATTTTCCAATACTCCCAATGAATACCCAAAAAAAACTATGAACATGGTTGTAAATCTGCCGCCTATCCTGAGTAAGTAACTAATCACAGATTGGATAACACTGAAAGTCTCGCTGAAAAATAAATAGTTTACAAAATCGTCTCCGGCAGGTACTGTATACTTTGCTATGTATGCGAACAACGAGACGTAGAATAAAAGAAAGGCTGATCCTATCCAATTTTTTATATTGTTCATTTAACCCTCCAAATTTTGACGCTTTAACTTGTAAATTCTGTTTTGAAGCAGGGAAAAAGTGAAAAGTTGTCCCCAGAGTTTCTTTTTTTAACTATTTGCTTATCTGAACAACTGTGTAAAGACTTCGGGTATAACGCTTCTATATTATGATTTCAACCGACATTATAACAGAAATTTGAAATGTTTGTTCAAAACTTTTACGAAAGTACCTCTTGACTCTTTACAAAAAATATATATAATACACGTGGTTCGACCGGCAAGTTGAACCACTATGAATTTAGGATGTGATTAAGTATTGAGGCAAGAAAGAATAAGCAATGATAAAAAGAATTTGCTTATGGAATCAGCTATCAAAGAGTTTACTGAACGGGGTTACGAAAACGCCTCGTACAATAAAATAATAGAACGTTCCGGACTAAGTAAAGGAACCGTTTATTACTATTTTGAAAACAAAGATTCTCTGTTGAAGATGGCGCTGAACGAAATAATCGAACAATTTCTTTCCATAAGCGAGGGACTCGACCTGCCTGAAACCACTGAAGAATTTTGGAAGGTTGACTCCGAATATCACAGAAGAATTATGAAGTTTTTGTTCGAAAGCCCTTATTCAAGTTTATTATATGTGGTATTCAGCAATGACCAGAGAATTAATTCTGAATTGTCCGACTACGTTGAACAAATGCTCAGTTTCAGACACAAACTTATTGAGCGCGGTCAAAAATTAGGAGTGGTGCGCAGCGACATGCCAGTTGAGACCATAACGATGATAATGCGGGAAGTAGGTCGCGTACTAAGCGCCTCCATGATTAAAAATACGTGCGATTGCGGAGATAAAACCAAAATGATAGACAATATCAAAAGCTTTGTTGAAACAATGCGTGATTTAAGCATAAGAATATTAACACCGTCTAATAAATAGTCCGAAAAATAACTGGAGGTAAAAAATATGTTTCAAAATTTCTTGCGCAAGCTCAATAAAATCCGTGTTGTCTTCTGGTTGGTTATATTAGCTGCCGGCACAGTATTACTATGGACTGAGGTCAATAAAAAACTGGAACTTGCGGCAGCAAACATAAAGGCTTTAGAGATAACACATGAAACTGTGTACCCTGTTACAGCCGTATCCTTGACCCCACAGACATGGGAAACATGGAAAAGTTATTACGGTCAGGCAAAAGCAGTTAGAACGCACGAAATAACGTCTTATGTAAAAGAGCTTGTGCAAGATGTATCGGTGCAGGTTGGGGACGAGGTAAAAGCCGGGCAGACAGTTGTAACCCTGACAAAATCAGACCATATTTCAAGGGAGCTGGCTGCAAAAACAGCATACGATGAAGCTCGTCTCACTTATAACAGGTTATTGGAATTAAGTAAACAAGGCGGCGTAGCGCAAGCTGACGTCGATAGAGCTTATTCCGCCCTTCGAAACGCCGAAGCGTCGCTCCAATCGTCCAGATCAACCCTTCAGAGAACGGAACTAAAGAGCAGCGTGGATGGAATCGTTTCATCCCGCCATGTGGAACCGGGAGAAATAGCGTCCGACGGAAAACCTCTTGTCACCATTGTGGACCTCTCCGAAATGGAAGCGCAGCTCATGGTCTCTAAAAGGGATATCCACAACATAAACAAGGACACAAAAGTTGAAATCATCATAGATAATAATACAAGCGAAGGAAACGTAAAGAGAACCAGTCCTGAGGCTCAAACAGGTTCAGGGCTTTTCCCCGTCGTCGTCGGACTTGATAGCAACTCCGCAATTTTGCCAGGTTCGTATCTGGAAGGAAAATTCCTTGTTGAAAATATAGAAGGCGTTATAGTGATACCCTCCGATGTAATTGTCTACAGAAACAATAAAGAATACGTGTACATTGTGGATAATGATAAAGCAAAAATCGTCGAGATAACAACGGGCGAAGGCCGCGCTTCTCAAGTGGTAGTGAATAGCGGGCTTAAATCCGGGGACCAATTGATAATAAGCGGAAACAGGACTTTATTTGATGGCGCTCTTATATCATCAGATATAAGGATTTAGGAAAGAGATAATACAGATATGCGCGGGTTTATTCGCTTTTGTATAAACCGCCCTGTATTTACATGGTGCGGAGTCATATTACTTTTAGTTCTAGGCGTTTCAAGCTATTTTGAGCTTGGAGTCACTCTTTATCCGAACGTTGAAATTCCTTTTGTTGTGGTTCAGACTGTTTATGCGGGCGCCAGTCCGAATGAAATAGAGCAATTAGTCTCAAAACCAATTGAGGACGCTCTTGCAGACCTTGAAGGACTGGACACGATAACCAGTTATTCTCAGGATGGAGTATCACTTGTTTTAGTTCAATTAACAACTGATACAGACCCCAATATTGCCCTTATCGATGTTGGCAATAAGGTAAAAGCAAAAAGGTCGTCTCTGCCAACCGATGTGGAAGAACCAATAACGCTGAAATTTGATATAAACGCAATACCGTTTTTGATAGCCTCGTTCACTTCGGACCTTCCTGAGAAAGAAACAAAAAAATACATAGACGACCGCATAAAACCCATAGCCTCAAGGATAAGCGGCGTAGGACAAGTTGAAATAGCTGGCGGAAAAGACAGAGAGATACATATAATATTGGACCCTGTCGCTCTTAGCGAATACAAGGTTACTTATCTTCAAATCTGCGCTGTCATAGCGGCAAATAATCTTACAAATCCTTCAGGGTACATATCCCAGGAGAACGATCAGATATCGCTGCGCCTTGTGGGCGAGTTTAACGATGTTGAACAGTTGGAGAACATAATGATACCAACGTCAACAGGTTCTCCTATACCTCTTTCGCTTCTTGGGCGCGTTGTTGACGGAGAGGCGGACGTGCGCTCAATCGCCCGCGCAAATAATTCCAATGTTGTACAGTTGAGGATAAGCCCAATGCCGAACGCCGACGTGGTTAAAGCCGGAAAAGAACTCAAAGCGGAGCTTAATAGAACCGTTGCGGAATTGGACTGGCTTGAAGTTTCTTACACCTATGACGACACAGAATACATAGAAACTTCAGTTAAAAACGTTCTGAGGGATACGGCAATAGGAATACTATTGACCGCAATAGTGATTTTCCTGTTCCTGGGACGCCTCTCGGCCACTTTTATCGTTGCGATATCTATGCCGGTCGCCTTCATGGCAACATTTGTTCCAATGCAAATTCATAATTTCACGCAAAACCTCATGAGCACCCTGGGACTGGCGCTTTCAATGGGAACGTTGGTCATGAACTCGATATTGATAATTCAAAACATTTACAGATACAGGGATTTGGGATACNAACCGTTTGAAGCCGCNGAAGAAGGTACTGTCGAAATATCAATTTCTGTCCTGGCGGGAGTTCTTACAAATTTGGGAGTATTTCTTCCCGTCGCCCTCATGTCGAGCATATCGGGACAATTTCTGGCGCCTTATGCCATAACTATTCTTTACGCTACAATATTCTCGCTATGGGTAACCATGTCCGTAACGCCCTGTATGGCTGCAAGGATAGGCAACAGCGGGGATATATCGTTCATGGCAAAAATACTTACCGGTTGGTGGGACTGGCTGTACGAAGGCTTCCATGATTTGTTCATGTTCATTCTCAAAAGATCAATGAGACACCCGCTGATAACAATAATTTGCGCGTTTGGCTTGATGTACGGCGCCGTAGTGCTGACTGGTATTGTTGGAATGGATTTTATGCCTGTCACGGATGACGGCACGATAACAATTAATTTAACGCTTTCGAACAACGCGTCAATTAATGAAACCGAGCGCAAGACTAGTTTAGTTGAAGAGTTCATAGAGACGATGCCGGAAAAGGAATTCATGAGGGACATAGTGACAACCATCGGCGCTTCCAGGAGAAGCAACACTCTGAATAAATCCGAAATAGCCATTTACCTTAAAGAGGATTCAAAACGTCCGTCAACGCAATATGTAGCGGATAAAATACGAGTTTTCCTTGAAACGCTTGAAGGCGTTGAATTCGCCATTTTCGACACCAGACGGGGATTTGGCGACCCGATAGAAATAAGGATAAAAGGGGACGATATGTCCGCCCTATATGCGCTTGCGGAGGAAATACGCGCTAAAGGAAACCGCTTGCCGGGAATCAGAGACTTGACGATTCAGACGGAAATGGGAAAACCTGAACTGCAAATAGAGCCAATAAGATGGAGGCTTTCCCAAATTGGGTTCAACATATCGGATTTATCCTCAATAATCAGAGGATACCTGATAGGGAACGTAGCTGGGAAATTCCGTCAGGAAGGGTTTGAATATGATATAAAAGCAATGCTCGAAAGGCAGAAAGCGGGAGATATTTATTCAGTACCGGATCTTCCGATAATGACCCAATACGGACTTGTCCCGCTTAAGGAGATGGCGGAGGTGAAGTGGCAGGACGCGCCAACCGAGATACGACGGGTCGACCGCGAGAGAACGGTTGTGGTAACTGGGAACGTGAGATATATATCGGCAGGGGAAGGTAACGCAAAGCTGCAAGAACTTGTAGATTCGTTATCCATCCCTGATGGTTGCTCAGTTGAGTTTGGAGGGTCGGCCAAAATGATGAATGATGAATTTACTGAATTATTCAAAGCCATGGCAATAGCGGTATTGATAACGTTCATAATAGTAGCGGCAATTATGGAGTCGTGGGCATATTCTTTTATAATACTGCTAACGGTGCCCATGGCGCTTATTGGGATAATTCCCTCAATGCTTGTATCCGGAACTTCAATTTCGCTTTTTGCGCTCATCGGGATGATAATGCTGATAGGTATGGTGGTNAATAACGCTATCGTCGTATTGGATTACGCCGAGNTTCTNCGCGCGGGCGGCAAACCGGCTGAAGAAGCAATAGAGGAAGCGAGCGATGTACGCTTTAAATCGCTCGTTATGGCAGTTGCTACTTCAGTAGTTTCTCTTGTCCCGCTTGCTATTTCAGGCGGCAGAGGATCTGAAATGCGCGCGCCGATAGCCATCGTCGCAATCGGCGGTCTTATCGCCGGAGGATTGCTTGCGCTCTTGGTCATTCCGGCAGCCTATAAAGTATACTGGGCGGCAGCCCGGAAAATCTCGGAATTACGAGTTAAAAAAGTTCAAACTCAAACGGAATAAGAATCATAGAATAGCAGACTGAAGGTAAATTTATAAAAACAAATGCAAATACTATTACCTGTTTGTAGAAACATTGGTTCATTTTGCGTTGTGAGTGTAGTTCGTGGGGGACTGGATTGCCGCGTCGCTGTTCCAGCTCCGAAGCAAAGACGTGCTATGAGACTTCTTTTGTCATCTTTACATATTGAGTAGCTCAGCTTAATATTACATGACTTAATACGAAAACACCTCTTTCGCAAGTACGTAGGGGACGCACACCGGGCGGGATCGCCTATAAAAACAAAAATGACGCGCGTC
>JGI24702J35022_10001610_pt1 | contig 13948 bp, 6 predicted proteins | sample TergutTh196P4_FD_35022 | JGI IMG/M metagenome (IMG submission 35022)
GCGGCTATGCTGTACGGGTTTTCTATGGCGAGTTCTTCCACTTCCACGTTGAAAAAGTCGCCTATCAGCCCCGCAAGGATGTCTTTGTTCTCTTCGCTTGCGAGGACTTTTTTGAAGGCCAAATCGCCTGTCGGCGAGATTCTTTCCAATATGATTGCCCCTTCCGCACAATGGCCGCCGCAAAGCGGGCCGAACTGCCCTGATAGTCCGATGATACCACATTGTCCGCAAACGCGCAATATGATTTTGGTGAACTGGCTGGGTAATCGATTACGGAGGTGCTACTGTTCAGAGGGTATCCAAACACCCGTCTTTGCGAGCGCAGCGAAGCAAACCATGCGCCGATTGTAAGGTTTGCGTCTGGATTGCCACGTCGCAAGCTCCTCGCAATGACGGAATTGTGTTGTTTTGCGTCAATTTCCTAATACCCTCTGAACTGTAACCACTTAGCTTGTAGCCCGAAAATTTGTTGCATACCGTTTGGCAACTTGACTATTGACAGTAATGAGCACGTTGGTTAAAATCTTGTTTATCAGTACCATGGAAAGCATATTTTCTCTCGTTTTCCAAAAACACTCTTTTGATGTTTTGATTGGCTAATTGTATACCAAGAATGAAGAGCTGAAAGCTGAAAAACCGCGCAGAAGCAGAGCTTATCGAGGTAAATGATAAGCTTAACCGGCTTTTTGGACAACGTCTGTATTCCAGCCCACCGCCAACATCAACCTCAGCAAAAGTTACCAATTCATAAAAGAGTTTATTGAACGACAGAAGAGCGACTATAATCCAACTCAGGAAATCGTCAGGTTTACAGAACTTTACAACCGTTTCGCTAATGACTCAGATAGCGTAAAGGTCATTGCACGATAGGCGATTGAAATTGCTATGATAGCAAATTGATACTTTTTTACGATATTTTACGCCTCCAATCCACACAAAACCAAAACAGAAAAAACGAGCTTACCTGCTACTTACTGGCGGACTATGGGGGTAGTTTAGTGGCGAAGAAAAAGAAGCAAAATAAATCGGGGCAGACGCCAAAGAAAGAATCGCGCATAGCAAGCGCGCGGCACTGGCTACCAACATACGAAGGCACAAAAGTCGTCAGGGGATACCGCAAAAAGTACCATGTTGACGTTGCCTGCGCAGTCCGCGAACTTCAGGAAATCGGCTACGAATTCAAGCCGGGTTATGTAGAAAACCTGTTGAAATCGGAAGCCGGCCGAATTGCGCATCTTCATCGCAAGAAACAAGACAAACAGAATAAAGAAGAATACAACGACGAGCAGGACGACATGTTTTATCATATAGCAGGATATACGACCGGAGGCTTCCCGTTCGGCGTCACTTGGGAGGAAATGGGGCTCAAGCCGTGGGAGAACGAATTGGAGGATTATTATTAGTCTGGGTCATAAGCTTTGGAAAAGCGGATGATACGCCCTGTCGTTCCCGTGCGTATTCCCTTAAAGCAAATCTGAATGAGTGCCTGTGCGTGAAGCTGTTAGGACGAGATTCTCACCGTCAATTAGATAAATGAGAAGCCAATCCGGTTGGATATGACATTCACGAAATCCCGCATAATCCCCAATTAGCGCATGGTCGCGGTGCTTCGGGTCAAGCGGCTTTTGTTCGCGGAGCGTTTGAATTATTTCGTCCAGCAAATCTATATTCAATCGCCGTTTAATAATGCGCTTGAGGTCTTTGCGGAATTGCGTGGTCTTTTTCAATTCTAACAGGTCTGCATCTGCCACGTTTATTCCTCCAAGTCATCGGAGTCTAATTCCGCAATCATCTCCTTGACGGAAGAATAGGACTTCGTTTTTATTTTGCCGCTTGCAATATCACGCGCTTCCTGCATGGCGGCTAATGTTTCCTCGTTGTACTTCGGCAGGNTCATATCAAAAGGCATACCGTTNACAATNATAACCTTATGCAAAAAGATGTTTACTGCATCTGCTACGGTTATTCCGAAGTTCGAAAAAATCCTGTCGACGGTTGACTTCACTTCCGGGTCAATGCGGATATTTATGTTTGCTGTTTTAGCCATTTCAATCACCTCGATCATAGTATGCGCCATTTTGGTCGCAAACGCAACACAAATGCGACTTATTTGAAAGTTTTTTTACAACCCAAGCCCCTTTGCCATATATACACGAATCCATTTTGTTACTTTGAGAGATAGATATAGGCTATATTGGTGTATAGACAATGAAGACAGTACTCATTGTCGATATATTGCTATGGATTGCGGACAATGTTAAATCGTTTAGGTCTCCTGAATGTGATGGCGCCATCGTATCAAGATAATAAGGGGGTTTCATATAAAAAAAAACGGCACACCCGTTCCCAAGGAAAAAGCTCGATTTTCACTTTCGTAAAGTATCGCACTTCACGAAAAGCGGCTCCGATACTGAACTGGTAAGGATTCTACATCAACGGATTAGAAATGTCAATAAATATTCGAAAAAGAATTATTGAAACGGAAAGTCCAGCTTGCGCAGGGCTTTTATAATTTTATATATTCCGAAAAACCTTCCATAAACATTTTTTTAGCCGTCAAAAAAATGGTCAAAAATCGTAACTGCTCAGAGGATGTCAAATAACAATCAACATAAAAATAGTTTCATATTTTCTAATGTCGCTAATCAATGGCTAACCGTTGAATAGATTGGAGCAGTATTTCGGGATATAAATTTATAGCCGTCAAAATGCGCCGTCAAGCAGCCGGAAAATCCAGCATTAATGCGGATATTTCCGGCGCTTTTCGTAAATTGCGATACTTTACGAAACCAGATCGCGTAGGAATCACACACAGACACACAGATGAAAACAAGTCAGATTGTATAAAAAGTATAGTGGATTCATGAACATGAGAGTCAATGCTTAAATTATAAATTATGCATTTTGGCAAATACTAAGAAAGCATGGTGGTAACACACTATAAAACTACGGAAATACAGAGAAATTAGAATTATCCCGGAAAATGAACGCCGCTACAAGTTAGCGTTTTTTGAGTTTTCGCCACTAAATTTGTTTGTAAACATTGTTGCGCATGAAACTTTGATGGAGCTGGTTATACGGTGATAGCGCATGAATGAGCAAGATTTACTTACAATTAAGAAATTCTCTGAAGTAATCGTCGTAACGCAAGCCGCGCTTAAGAACATAGCAGCATTGAAAATACACCCAGACAGCCCACAAAATATTTTGTCTATGTCCCAGCGGGAAAAGACAAAAATGAAGCGGGGCAGTATTTAGTTGCGTACAAAAGAGGGTACTACAGGAATTTGGGAGACGCGCCAGATCGAATACTGACATATGCGCGTGAAAATGTGCTGGATTTTACCGGGTCTGTATACGATGTGTATCTCCATGACGAAATTATCGTCGATGATTACGATCAGTTTTTGATACAAATGTCAGTAACGATGAGGAAGTAGGGAAGTTGATGTGAGCGGGGGGGGATTATAGCTGAGGTACAATCTGCAGTATAGTGAGGTGGGGGAGGTGTGCAAACGATCATATAAAGTTGACCGAATCGGCAGAAAATGATCAAAGAAAAGTTTACATGTCAGAAAGCCACAGCGAGTGTTTGTTTCAACCAGAGAATTAAAAACAGGAGGATATGAAAATGAAAAAGATTCTATGTTTAGTATTGGCATTTGTATTTGTGCTGGCGTTGCTGCCAGTGAGTTTACTTGAACTTACCACGCAAGCTGCGGTGGGAAGCCCTGGTGACCCTGGTGTTGATTTATTGCTGCAGACATTTAATGTTCTAGGAAGCAATCCATTTCAGAGAGCGTTTATAAGGAGTCCATTTGCCGTCGGAGGAAAAGCCGTTCTTGACAGTTTGGGAATCAGAGATTTTACTGGAGGTACAGAGGTTACAGCTGCATATGTTACCGCCAACAGTATGCAATCTATGATGTCAGAGCTTGGATATGACGAAGCATTTAAATTGGAAGCCAATGTCAAATTCAAAGCACCACTTGTTGCGGTAGACACGCAGAACAAGCTCACCAGCACGTCAAAATATAGCAACTCGTATAGTAGTGCATTTGAGAGTTTCTTTTCAAAAATGCAAATCTACAAAAAACTCGGTTGCAATTATATCACATCGAATTCATTGAAATATTATAAAGACGACATTTGGACCGGAGGAGTCTTTAATGAACCGTTCATGGAAATGCTAGAGCTAGGAGATATTGATGAACTATTCTCAATATACGGAACACATATTATTACAAGTTATAATTTTGGTGGTTCTGCAGAAAACATGATGTCAATAATCAAATATGATTCAAGTTTCAATACAACCATCGACGAGACATTTAACCTCGACTCAAACAACAAAGTCACGGTGTGGGGCGTTGATACGGCCGTTAATGTGAACTACAACACTAACACGAAAATCAATAACAAAGGAACAGTCGCGGGTTTTGAATACAACTACAGCAGTTATATCCACGGTGGAACGATAGATCAGGGAACGGTAATGGATCCAAATGTTGATTTGGGTTCTATAAACAGTTGGTTAAATTCAATAGATGGGTCAAACGCTACTGAATCAACTGAAATTTTTATGGATAATTCACTGGAACTCATCGGTGTTTGGGAGCTATTGCCCGATACAATCGAATATGCGGATAGAAAAGTTAAGTTACAACAGGCATATTATGAAAAAGCGCAGGTTGCGCTCAATAGCTTTTATAGTGAATTTATTCGCTCGTCTGTCAACGTTGAGGCAGCAAATATGCCAAAACCCACACTTGACGATAGCTATGTTCTCGTATCTACACCTGTTGATTTTAACTCGATTCGAAACAATCTTTCAGGCAAATATATTCTGACTAATGATATTGATATGTCAGGCTATCCCAATTCGGCACCTATCAACAATTTCACTGGGATAATCGAAGGTAACGGCAACACTGTTAAAAACGTGACAATAACTGGCCCAGTGAAGAATCTTTTCGGCAACAGTAGTGGAACGTTTAAAAACCTCATGGTAAGCTATAATACCCGCGCAAGTTTTCTATCTCTAACAAATGGTATCGCTGGGTCCGACGCGACCGTTGACGGCTGTTATGCCGAGCTACATTTTGATGAAGATTTGGCGGTTAAGTATGTATATGATAACAACAACGCAGGTAGTCTCATAACAAGTATAACAACGAAACAGGCTGTTGTAGATTTATCGGCAGTAACCAGTGGCCCACTTGTCAACAATAGAAAGATAACGATTGACAACAGTGTGGACATTGTATGGTTCAAAGGCTCTCTAAATGGTACATATCTATATATGAATTTTGAAGTCACAGGCGATACAATTATAATCTTTGAGAATATGCGCATATATATCACATCAAACGCAATCAGTTTTAGCGACTCGAATTGTTATCCATCTATCATATCAATCGGAAATGATAACGAAATTGCCGGAACCGCTGCAAGCGAAGCAAATAATATAATAGATGCTTTTGGCAATCTATCGATACTCGGATCCTCCAATATGAAAGTCACGGGGAATAACGGGCAAAACGCTATTCGCGTCGCGGGAACCTTGGATATCGCTCTTGATGGAAAGAATTTTGAAGCAAGAGGCGGAAACGGTGCCAATGGTATCACTGGTATTACTGGAAATGGTGGTAGTAATGGAAACAACAGTGATGGCAATCCTGGAGGTATTGGAGGCTCTGGTAGTGATGGCAATAATGGCGGAATCGGTATGATTGTCGATAGGTTAATTATTCTGAACAATTCAAATGTATACATCTATGGAGGCAAAGGCGGCATTGGAGGGTCTGGAGGTCAAGGTGGTACTGGCGGCAACGGTGGTGACAATTATGACTTACCCGCAAAAGGCGTTCAAGGTTACATTGGCAAAACGGGTGGCGTTGGTGGTGTTGGCGGTAACGGCGGAAATGGCGGAAATGGCGGTAACCCTTTAAATGCTACAAGTTACACAAAATCCGAAAGCAGCTATTTATACATAGAGGCTGGCAAAGCTGGCGCAGGCGGTCTGGGTGGTAAAGGTGGCTCAGGTGGCAGAGGTGGACCAGGTGGCAGAGGTGGAGTCGCGCCAGCTGGCGGTAGAAGTGGAAACGGAGGGACTGGCGGTAGAGGCGGTGCTGGCGGCAAAGGCGGTAATGGCGGTGCTGGTGGTTATAATGGCTCGCTCGCTGTAGTAGGAGGGGTTTCACAGAATTATGGCGGCACAGGCGGTGGCGCAGGTAGCGGAGGAAGCGGAGGAAGCGGAGGTTACGGTGGTTCCCCTGGTGCATACGGACCAGGTTCAGGTTGTGGTTGCTTTTTAGGGATTCATAGTTGCAGTTCCGGCTCATCTGGCTCTACTGGTAGCGCAGGTTCCACTGGCGCTATCGGCAGCTCTGGTACTTCTCGCACATCAATCGCTGAGTCTGGCTTGATTTTTCAGATGCAAAGAACTGCAAACTTTACCAATATCGAATGGACAAAAGCTCGGATAAACATTGAAAGAATTCCAAAGCCAGACTGTTTACACGGGTATCACGCCAACAGTTTATACGACTTGTCTGGATTAATAATCAAAGACCCAGCCAATCCGAACAGTGATTTAAGTCTGAGAAGTGTTTCTGTAAATTATAATTTTAGCGAAACAGGCAACACCATTGTATCTCTCACATATTGCAAAAATGGAAGCAAATTCGTACGATATATTCCGGTTACTGTAACTGAACCAGAATTAACAGAATTGATGGTCTACGAACCGCCAATGAAGACCTTCGTTAAGGACAGTAATTTTACATATGAAGGTCTCGCGCTAGAAGTGCGTTATTGTGATGGCAATTCCAAGTTGGTCACAAGTGGTTTTAATATTATTAACCTACAGGGTATAACAGATTCGGTCGGTGCCAAAACCGTTGTGGTCACGCACCCGGATTTTGGTGAGTTTTCATACAATATTGATGTTATCCCAGTTGTGCCAACAGCGATAGTGATCGTCCAAAGCCCGTTCCAGGACGAGTACTGGGAAGGGGAAGAGCTTGATACCACAGGAATAGTAATAATCAGGCATTACAATGACGGATCGAGTGACAGCGAAGGGATGCCGTTGGAGTTCATAGAATTTTCGCCTATTATTCTGACTCCTTCCAGCGACAACTTTATGGTTACTGCTTCATATAAATTCAATGATAAATTGTTAACCGATAGCTTTAAAATTAAGGTAAAGTCCGATCCTTATGTGGATATGGTTCTTCGCCGAGATCCCAACAAAACTGTATATTTTGAAGGGCAAGCATTTGATTCTAATGGGATGCAGCTTGCGCTGAGACGCCTGAGTGGACGTATGGAAGAAGTTCCACTAGGCGACATAGTTTGTTATCCACAAGGCACGCTTTTTCCAAATGATGAGGAAGTAACTGTATTTCATAACAGAAGCGGGAGGAGTGTTTCAATATCAATAACTGTATTAGAGGTTAAGCAGCAGGGAATCATTTTGGACTACAATAATGTTAAAACTGATTATTATTCCGGCGAAATCTTTGACCCATCAGATCTGAACGTCAGCAGTGTTTGGAACAACAGCGAGTATAACGATACGATCCCTCCAAGTGAGTACATCCTTTCGCGCGGTGTTATGTCCACCGGCGATACGTTTGTTAGGGTAACTGAAACCAAAACCGGTTTCTTTGGCGATATCCCGGTACAAGTTAGAGCAATCGAAGTTATAAGCGCAGAGCCGCTATCTGATCCAGATAAGACAGAATATATTGAAGGCGAGAGATTTGAACCGTCTGGAATGAAGATTAGGGCGGAATACAACAATGGAAATGTTGATTCCGATTTTAAGGATTTTACTATTGACCCAGATGGAACATTAACAGTCGGCGATAATGAGGTAATGATTTTGATTGGCGGTCGCCCCTTCTTTAGTGTAAACATCCATGTGTCGCCTATGCTACAAGTTATAGATCCAATTGCGAATCCCTATAGTGGTTTCGTGGTGATAGGAACTGAAATATCGCTTTCAACTGATACGGAAGGCGCGATAATCCGTTACACGACCAATGCTAGCGAACCGACAGAGACGAGTGAACTATATACTACGCCAATTGTAATAACGTCGGCGGAGACCACAATAAAGACAAAAGCGTTTAAAGCAGGTATGATCGAAAGTAATACAAAGGAATTCACATACATATTGAGTGACGCGCCACTACTCTACGTAACAGGTGAAACAGGCAAGGTCGGCGAAGAAATTGAAGTGGAAATCATAGCGGATAATCTGCCTTTGTTAGCGGCGCTTGAATTTAAGCTAATATATCCTGAATCCGTTATGACGTTGATAAGAGCTGATTTGGCCGATGATTCTGGTTTCAGTATTATTTTTCCTGTAGAGTATCCCAGTGGGACGCTCTTTGCTTGCACACCGCTAGGTACTGATACGGTCGATCCAAATGGAGTCTTAATTAATCTGACTTTTGTTATCAGTCCAGAAGCAACACCAGGTGTGTATCCAATAACATTCTCGGAATCATATGCAGGCGATGAGGATGGTAACTCTATAGCATTCATATCAAAATCGGGAGAGATAACAATCGCCAACCCCATCCAATACGGTCACTTTACTGGTAGAGATCGAGTCGATGGAACAGATGTTTTGTGGATAAACCGATATATCGCTTCTGGGCGAGATCTTTCTGTTATGCTTGAAAACTTCCCTACAACGATAACCACTTTCCACGAAGCGGCGGCATATTTTACAAATCGCTCACGAGTCGACGGGACTGATGTTTTGTGGATAAATCGATATATCGCTTCTGGGCGTAACGTCGAAATTATGCTCCAGAGTTTCCCGACTACTATCGACTTCAGCCATCTTGGAACAATTAATACAGCACTCAATCAAGCCAAGACTACGCTAATACCAAACGTTAGTATATCTCTCGCTTCAGATGCAAGTAGTATGGTGACGCTTACTCCAAGCTCAACTGTTGTAACAATAGGTAATACCTTCACTGTAGCGATTGGTTTGGATTGTGAACCAGGTGAGAATATTGCGGCTTTTGAGTTTTTCTTAAATTTTGATCCAGCTGTTTTACGTCTCGAAACACCATATGAATATCCTGGAGTTCTTCAAGCAGCTGATGTCATAGGTACATTTTTCGGACTTACGCCGAGAGCCAGCACTCCCCATACAGGCAGCGGTAATATTGTGGTACTGACATTTACAGTATTAGACGACTCTAAACCAGCAATTGTTGGAATCAACATTGATTATGCAGGGGATAGTGATGGCAATGAGATTGTTGTTTCCAACCCAGACTCAGTGACTATTAATCCTCAAATGACTGATGCCCAATCCGTTGCCCTCGATAAGGCGTCCCTGACATGGGAAAGTATACGTGGAGAGAACATAACGCAAAACGCTGTAACGGCGGATCTTGCAGTACTCCCAACAACTGGAGCGAATGGTACAGAAATAACTTGGGATTCGACCAACCCAGCAGTTACAAACCTTGGTTCTGTGACGAGACCAATCTTCAGTGAAGGCGACGCAATGGGAACGCTCAAAGCTATCATTACTAAAGGTAATGATTCAGATTCTGTAGATTTTGTGCTGACCGTTTTGAAGTTGCCTGATACATCTCCGCCCGTCGGTTCAATCACAATTGAAACCCACAGTTGGAACAGCTTCTGGGACATGATCACTTTCGGACTGTTCTGCAAAGAAACGCAGATCGTGACCATCACAGGTGAGGACGACAGCGGCGAACCAGTGGACATCCAATACTATCTCTCGACAGACGAGCTTACGCTCAATCAGATCGAGGCGATTACCGATTGGACTGATTACACAAATTCTTTCAACATCATACCCAACAATAAACATATTATCTACGCCAAACTGACCGACTCGTCTGACAATGCAGCCTACGTCAACTCGGCTGGCATCGTGCTGTACACCGACAGTGCCCAGGATACGGCGAGCATTAGCTTTACCAAAGGCTCTGGGCTTGACCAAACCGCCAATGTAACGCTCAACGGTAACACGATCAATGGAATCATAAACGGCTCATTAATACTCGAAAACGCTGACGACTATACCGTCTCTGGCGAGACGATCACGTTCAAAGCAGATTATCTGGACGGCTTGGCGGCGGGCGACTATACCTTAACTGTTTCCTACAACCCTCTTGGCATGGAATACCCAAGCGATCCGCTGTCCGGCAGCCAATCGCCAGCGACCACAACGATTGCACTGAAGATTAACGGCTTGGTCGACGCTGAGCCGCCAGACATTAGCGAACACCCGCAGGGCGCGGAGTACACGCAAAACGAGACAGCAGCTCCGTTGATGGTGACGGCGGCCTCACCCGACGGGGGTACGCTGTCCTATCAATGGTACAGCGCGCCAAGCAGTTCAGCCGAAGGCATGCCCGTCGGCACAAACAATAACACATACACGCCGAGTACAGCCACTGTGGGAACCCTATATTATTATGTGGTGGTGACAAACACCAATACAAACGTTAACGGCAATACTTCAGCCACAACCACGAGTGATCTGGCGGTAATCACAGTCAACGACCTGCCGGACATCACGCTGCCCACCGGTGAGATCACGATTGGCACTCAAGGTTGGAACAGCTTCTCGAACGAGATCTCATTTGGGCTGTTCTGTACAGAAGAACAAGCCGTGACCATCACAGGCGAGGACAACAGCGGCGAACCAGTGGACATCCAATACTATCTCTATACAGGCGAACTCACAATCGATCAGGTCAAGGCGATTATCGGCTGGACTGATTACACAAATCCTTTCAACATTGCACCCAACAATCAGTACATTATCTATGCTAAACTGACCGACTCGTCGGAAAACGTAACCTACGTCAACTCCGCAGGTATCGTGCTTTACACTAACAGCGCGCAGGATACAGAGAGCATCAGTTTCACCAAAGGATCCTGGGTTAACCAGTCCGCAAGCATAGCGCTCAACGGGAATACGTTCAGAAAAATCATGAACGGAACAGCCACATTAACGCCAGGCACGGATTACACTGTTTCAGGCGACACCATAACTTTCACGGCTTCTTATCTGGAAACTCTTGCACAGGGTGATTATACGCTGACAATTGACTACAATCCGTTTGGCGTGGAATATCCAAGTGATCCATTAGCGAGTAGTGTTGCGCCAATTCCCACGACAATTGCTCTGACTGTGAAAGCTGCACCAATTAAAACTGTTACGGTCGGCCCACAGATCGGTGTGTTAACAGAAGGTACGGCAGGTTCGGCGGAATTCACTGTATCAACGACAAACATCGCAACTGGTAGCTCCATTGAACTAATCGGAGCGCCTTCTGGCATAACATTAGAAACAATTACCACCACTGGAGACAGCACTGTAATAACTGTCAGCACGACTGCAATGGTTATGGCTAATATCTATTCGCTAACAATCACTATTGACGGTACAACGTCAAATAGCTTCGATCTCTACGTGACTACACCCAGTTCGATCTCCGTAACATCCATCGAAGTCACGGGCGCGGGCGGCGCGACTGCCATTACCACAAACGGCGGTACATTACAAATGTTAGCGGTCGTAGTTCCATCTGCCGCTACAAATCCCGCTGTTACATGGTCTGTTATAAATGGAACAGGTAGCGCGACTATCAGTGCAAGCGGATTATTGTTGGCAACTGGCAACGGAACAGTAGTTGTAAAAGCCGCCGCAAACGATGGTTCCAGGGTATATGGCGAATTAGAAATCCTCATCAGCGGGCAACCTGAAGAGCCTGAGGAGCCTGAAGTGTTTACAATTACCTTCAATCCAAATGGCGGTTCGGTTTCTCCGATAAACGCAACAACGGGAGCGGACGGCAAGCTATCAAGCCTTCCCACGCCCACAAGAAATGGAAACTACAGTTTTGATGGTTGGTTTACTGCCATAAGCGGTGGAACACAAGTCACAACGAGCTATGTATTTACTGCTGATACCACGATTTACGCGCAGTGGACGTCCACTACTGGCAGCAGCGGCAGCAACGTTACAGGTATCCAGCCAACACCTACGCCAACGCCGATTCCAGATGAAGATATCCAAGATAACGAAACGCCGCTGGATTGGTTCAATCCCTACACCGACGTGGTTGATACCGACTGGTTCAATGAAGCAGTGCAGTTTGTCACCGACAAACAATTGATGAACGGTACGGATGAGGACAAATTTAGTCCTGGCGTCGCTATGTCCCGCGCTATGCTAGTGACTGTCCTATACCGCTTGGAGGGCTCTCCTGAAGTGAGCGGCGATATCTCATTTTCTGATGTATACAGTGGGCAGTGGTATTCCAACGCCATCCTGTGGGCTAGTCAAAATGATATTGTAAAAGGCTACAGCAGTGACACCTTTGGTCTGGACGACCCCGTTACCCGTGAACAGGCGGTGTCCATCCTATACCGCTATGCTGAGGCGAAAGGGTTGGATGTAAGCGCGTCAGTTGATTTGTCAGAGTATAGTGATATGGACAACATCTCCGATTGGGCGCTTGACGCGATGCAGTGGTCTGTGGCGGTTGGGATCATCCAAGGGCACACATCCACAACAATTGCGCCACAAGGCACATCCACGCGCGCAGAGGTCGCTATGATTTTCAAGAGATACATTGAGGCCTTCATTGGTGAGGAGTACACTTCGGAAGAGTAAAACCTTGAAGCGCAAAAAGCCTGCTGAGACTTATTTCAAGCCTCAGCAGACTTTTTTGCGTTGTATAAACACGGGAGGCAGTTCTCTCGTGCTTAGGAAACAATAGATGAAGAATTTAGCGCTTTAAAGAGCAATTATGCCATTTTGACACAATTCCAATTTAAAGCGCCAAAGAGCTGAAGGCAAAAGGCAGCAGAATAAAAACGCTGTGGAACCGACAGCTTTAAGTGGAACGCCAACGAGACGAAGCCAAGGGCAAGCTGTTGGAGAAGACCATGGAACTATACGAAGTCAAGACCAAGCTTGAAGACGAAAGGGGCAGGAACAGGAAACTGACCGCCCAGATAAACCGTGACCACGAGACTTCGTCGATCCCGTCGTCCATATTCAAGCAAATCAGAATGTGTTCCAGTTTCCAATGGGATTAACGACAATATATCTTTATAAATCTTGTAGATCAGCTCCAATCCCCTTGAATATTGCTGTAGCGGAAGGCGGTCTGCAGAAAATGAGGCTGATGGTGAACCTAATTGCGAGTTGTAGAGTGCTTATTACGCATCATAGTGACCCTTGCATTGAGAGATTTCAAGGTTTCCGTCTTTAATGCGATACACTATTCGGTTGGCATCATCTATCTGTCGCGACCACCAGCCTGATAATTCATGTTTTAGAGATTCGGGTTTACCGATACCATCATACGGACTTCTTTCAATATCCTTGATTAACGCATTTAGTTTCTTCAATAGCTTTTTGTCCTGCGACTGCCAGTATAGATAATTATCCCAGCCATTATCAGTCCATAGCTTTTTCATGGATTACGCCTCTATTAATTCATGTTCCGTCAGTTTACCTTCATCCGCATCCTTTATAGATTGCCTGAGGACCCTTAAATTGCTTTCACTATAGAACGGGTCGTTTTTGGTTGTAATCTCAAAAGGTATGCCCCCTTGCCTGACGGTTTGGCGCACGAAGATATTAATTGCTGTTGTCATATTCAATCCTAATTCTTCAAACAAGCTGTCAGCTTTTTCTTTTAAGCAATCATCAATACGAATATTAACTTGAGCCATTTATTCACGCCCTTTCGTATAGCATTATATAGCAGTATCTATACTCTGTCAACAGAAATTAGCTGTTGATCAATGATCGGTCTGAACCACATGTGATATTGTCTCACTAAACCGCACGAGAATTTGTCTCACTTTGGAAACTGCGGTATAATAATCCCATCCTGATGAAAGAGGTGGGGAC
>JGI24702J35022_10001612_pt1 | contig 13947 bp, 10 predicted proteins | sample TergutTh196P4_FD_35022 | JGI IMG/M metagenome (IMG submission 35022)
TTGATAATTAACTTTTTCAGGTCGGGTTCCTGCGTAGGTGTTGATTTGACCCAGTAAATTTTTCCGATAGGAGGAAAAGCGCCTTTAGCAAAACGTGCGCGTAGCAAGTCGTGCGCCGAAATAGTGACTTTTTCAATCGCATTCGGATCGGATATCATATATTCATCGTCCTTTTTACCAATCACACAAATGTTATGTGCGTTAAAATGAAACCGGTACTCCAATGGCATATACGGAAGATAGTACATGCCGACAACACATCCGACAGGATAACCCTGTTCGAGCAGGCTGTCCAATTTTTGCATTGACTTATCGCGGTTGATGAAAAATGCTTTGCTCACTTTAAACCCCAGTGACTTTGTCACCCGTGCAAAAATCACACCCGGCATCGGGCGGAATGAAGTGCCGGGCGAACCAGCTGCCTTGATAAAAGGGATGTGAACAAAATACAATGAAGCGGACAGCCCAAAAATCAAAGGCTCGGAATATTCATATCCGTAGTATCTTAACATACTGGCTGTCACTCCATTTTCACAATGGGCGGCGTTTCGGTGTTCAAAATTCAACTCCATCAATTTACCTGTTTTAATTCTTCTACTGTGAGGCGTAACGCATCCGCATATCGTTGCAACGTAACTTCATCCAATTTCAAAAACTCATCGTATCGCAAGTGTTTTTTGATTTTTCGCTTCGGGATACCTGAATATGCGGAAAGCAAACCGATGTTCTGCAGGTTTTTTTTCATGTGATAGGCTATTGGGCTGAGTTTTTGGGCTAAAACCAACAGGCGGATGGGTTCACATTCTTCCAAGATATCTTCCCAGACAATGCCTAACGCATCGTTTTTTACATCCCAACCATCGCTGACAATACTTGTATAATGCCCTTTCTCATCAAGCGCATAATTCAAATCCCGAATCACATTGTTTTTAAAATACTTCAAATCCTGCGGAACTTCGCTCGCCTTCATCTATTGATAACTATTATTTTACACACATATCTATATGAAACGGTTTGTGTTGATTCGCCACCCGGATTACCTGTCCGTTTCATGTTTTTGGGCGCAAAGATATGAAAAAAAGATTAACCGATATTTCGATTGTTACTTTGTTTTTTCAAAAAAAACCGTACCTTTGCGGTTTACCGAAAGCCTCAATATATATATAGTTGATGATCATGGGAAAAATTATTGCAATAGCAAATCAGAAAGGAGGAGTAGGCAAAACTACAACGACGATTAACTTAGCTGCTTCNTTGGCNGCTTTAGAGAAAAAAGTGTTGGTNGTCGACGCCGATCCGCAAGCTAACGCATCTTCAGGATTGGGTATTGACGTTAAGGACTTGGAAATCACACTTTACGAATGTATCATCAATGGGGAAGAACCTCGTAAGGCAATCATTTCTACCGAATTGGACAGTTTGGATGTGTTTCCGTCCCATATTGACCTCGTCGGGGCTGAAATCGAAATGCTTTCGATGGCACGCAGGGAATATGTGTTGAAGAATCTGATCACTCCCTTGAAGAATAATTACGATTTCATCCTGATAGACTGCTCGCCCTCGTTGGGATTAATCACTGTCAATGCCCTCACAGCCGCCGATTCCGTAATCATACCCGTTCAGTGTGAGTATTTTGCATTGGAAGGAATCAGTAAACTGTTGAATACGATAAAAATTATCAAATCGAAACTGAATCCGGAATTAGAAATTGAGGGCTTCCTGATCACGATGTACGACTCGCGTCTGCGGGTTGCCAATCAGGTGTATGAAGAAGTCAAACGNCCATTCAAGGAGTTGGTGTTTTCGACNGTTATTCAACGGAATGTCAAATTAGTCGAAGCCTCCAGCTTTGGCACGCCAATCCTGCTTTATGACGCCGACTCAAAAGGTTCTGAGAATCACATGCGATTAGCACAGGAATTAATAGAAAAAAACAATTAAATATATGGTAAAACCAACAAAAAACAGATTAGGTCGTGGCTTGGATGCCCTCCTGACGATGGATGACTTGAAAACCGGCGGTTCATCATCTATTAATGAGATTGAGTTAAGTAAGATCAAACCGAATCCCAATCAGCCCCGCTCGATTTTTGAAGATGAGACATTGGAAGAATTGGCAACCTCTATTCGGACGCATGGTATAATCCAACCGGTCACGCTCAAGGAAATAAGCCCGGAACAATATATGATTATCGCCGGTGAACGACGGTATCGTGCTGCACTCAAGATAGGCCTCAGGCAGATTCCTGCCTATATCAGAACGGCAGCAGACGAAAACGTAGCCGAAATAGCCCTGATAGAGAATATCCAAAGAGAAGACCTCAATGCCATTGAAATTGCGTTGGCATATCAAAGACTGATCGATTCGAACGGATTTACCCAAGAACAACTCAGCGAGCGGGTAGGTAAAAAACGAACGACCATTGCCAATTTTCTCCGGCTACTCAAACTGCCTGCCGAAATTCAAGTGGGTCTGAAAGATAAACGGATTGATATGGGACATGCACGGGCTTTGATTCCGATTGACGATCCGGAAATTCAACTCGCACTCTATGAACAGATTATAGACCAGGGATTGTCGGTCAGGAATGTGGAAGAATTAGTGCGGAATGTAATGGAAAATCCGCAACAGGTGACACATTTACCTCCTAAACCAACCCGCAAACTTTTACCGGATGATTATAAATTATTGAATGAGCATTTATCTACTTTCTTCCGGGCTAAAGTAAAACTGACTTATAATCAAGAAAGCGGAAAAGGCAAAGTAACGATTCCATTTAATTCGGATGAGGAATTGGAAAATATTATAAGCTTGCTGGACAGGATGAAAGAAACTGATGAGTAGAATTTACGTGAAGACTTTTTACAGGATAGTTGGTCAAATACTTTGTGTGGTTATTTTGAACGGTTTCCCATTTGTTATTAAATCGCAAGAGATTGATTCAGTGAAGGTTCAAAGTTCAATGTTCGAAGTTCAGGAATCAAGAGATACCATACCCGGGATTTCCGAACAGGATACATTGATGTTATTTGATTATCAACAATTAGACTCAATGTTTATAACTAATTTCTTTCCCAACTCCCATGATTCCCTCATTCCCCCCGATTCATTAATTTCATCTGTTTCGCCCGTTCGCATTCCTTTCAAACCTAATCCGACAAAAGCCGTTCTCTTTTCCGCCATATTTCCAGGATTAGGCCAGATTTATAACCGTAAGTATTGGAAGTTGCCCATTGTTTACGGTGGTTTTATGGGGTTTACGTATGCCATAACCTGGAATAATAAAAATCTGCAGGATTATGGTGAAGCCTACAAAGATTTAACGTATGATTTAACAAATTACCAGGATGAACCTGAAAACTGGCATAAGAGTTGGCAGCAGTTTTTAGCAGCAAGCGTAGACCCTGCCTCGCGGTTTAATGAGAATTTCAAGTCTCAACTGAAACGCGGACGCGACCTGTATCGCCGCAATCGTGATTTAAGTATTATCATGGCAGTCGGTTTCTACCTGATTTGTATGGCAGATGCGTACGTCGATGCCCAACTGTTCGATTTTGATATTTCACCGGACTTATCATTGCATATAGAGCCGGTTGTAAATCCGGGAGTTAATTATAACCCCCGCTTGTATGGTTTAAATGTGAATATAAAGTTTTAAGCGTTTATGAGAAATAGATTATTACTTTTCATGCTCATTCTGTGTTGGATCTGTTTTGTCGCAACAGCGCAGGATTTCGGAGATGTCTTCGGGGAAGAAGAAAAATACTCGGANTTATCAACNGATACAGCCTATATAGAGTTAGGATTGATTCCTGAAATATTGGATGTCAATGTAAATAATTTATTGGAAAGCTGGCATGCACATTATTTATCCAATGCCATAGACTATTGTTTAGACGATGAGGAAAATGTCTTTTTCCCGCATGAAGTTTATTCAGACAGATTATCCAGACTGCCCTGTNTCATTCCNATGGACTATAACCATCTTGTTCGCACNTGTATTGATTTGTACGCAAGTCGCCGGCGCGGGCAGGTTCGTTATATGCTGGGCATGGCCGATATGTATCTGCCTGTTTTTGAACAAATATTGGATCAATATAACCTTCCGCTTGAACTCAAGTATTTACCAATCATTGAAAGCGCATTGAATCCGACGGCTTTGTCACGTGTCGGAGCAGCCGGATTATGGCAATTCATGCTGCCAACCGGCAAATTGTACAATCTTGAAATCAATAGCTTGATTGATGAACGTCTCGACCTTGTGAAAGCGACCCATGCAGCTTGTCAATATTTTACGGACATGTATGCTGCTTATGGCGACTGGCATTTGGTGTTAGCTGCTTATAACTCAGGCCCCGGAGGTGTCAACAGAGCTATCCGTCGTTCGGGAGGGAAAACGAATTTCTGGGAGATATATCCGAATTTGCCGAGAGAAACGCGCTCTTTTGTGCCGCTTTTTATCGCTGCCACCTATATTATGAACTATTATTGCGAACATAATATATGTCCGGTGCAGACTTCGCTTTCGATGGCTACCGACACAATCATGGTGCATCAATTGTTGCATTTTCAGCAAGTTGCCGANATCCTGAATTTGGATATCGAGTATATTCGTATGCTTAATCCGCAATACAAACGGGAACTTATTCCCGGAAATATCAAACCTTCNGTGTTGAAACTGCCTGTTACCTCAACGTATGAATTTATCAATAAGGAAGATACGTTGTATACACACCGGATNGAAGAATTATTGGCGTATTGTTTNCCGGTGGACGATGAGGCTGACTTGCGCGAAACCATCAGACATACGGTTGTGGCCGGTGAAAATCTGAATATCATAGCCAACCGCTATGGCGTGACAGCCCAGAATCTCAGGACATGGAATGGATTGAGATCAAATACGGTAGCAGCCGGAAGACGCATTACGGTTCATGTCAATAATGGGGGAATCCGTTTTGCAGCCGCTCCCGAACCGGAAAAAGTCACACCTGCCGTTTCAAGCGCTGTGGCAAGTACCTCCGCAGGTGGAAGCTCAGGATCAACTACTTACAGGGTTCAGTCGGGTGATACCCTCTATGCCATCGCCCGGAAATATCCGGGTATGACGGTTGATAAATTACAATCCGCCAATCAAATGACAGGCGATAAAATCAGGATCGGACAACTACTTACAATTCCGGAATGATGAATAAATAATCAGGAATTTCTTAAATCTTTAAATCTTTAAATCTTTAAATTTTTAAATAAAAATATATGCAAGAAGAACAGCTCACGTTGGAAGAACAAAAGATTCAGGAAGAATTCGATTTGCTGTTAGACAGTTACCTGAGTTCGAATCATAGGCGTAAGCAAGAGCTTATCGGGAAAGCTTTTCATTTTGCAAAAGCAGCTCACAGCTCTGCCCGACGGCGCTCCGGTGAGCCTTATATCATGCATCCATTAGCTGTTGCCCGGATTGTTTGCGATGAAATGGGACTTGGCTCTACTTCTATCTGCTCTGCATTATTGCATGATGTGGTTGAAGATACAGAGTATACGGTCGACAATATCAAAGATATGTTTGGGGAGAAAATCGCCCAGATTGTTGACGGATTGACCAAGATTGCAGGAGGAGTATTCGGTGAAAAAGCCTCTGTGCAGGCCGAGAATTTCCGAAAACTTATCGTGACCATGAATAGCGATATTCGCGTTGTACTGATCAAAATGGCAGACCGGCTGCATAACATGAGAACACTCAGTGTGATGAATCCGGCAAAACAATACAAGATTGCAGGTGAGACATTCTACCTGTATGCACCGTTAGCCCATCGACTGGGACTTTTTGCCATCAAAACCGAACTGGAGGACCTTAGCTTCAAATACGAACACCCCAAAGAATATGAATTAATCCATGCCAAACTGAAAGCAACTGAAAAAACACGACAATTATTATTTGAGAATTTCGCTAAACCGGTTAATGAGAAATTAGAATCCATGAATTTGGTCTACGAGATGCAAAATCGGGTGAAGTCGGTTTATTCTATCTGGAACAAAATGCAGGCGAAAAATATTCCACTCGAAGACATCTACGATATTTTTGCGGCGCGTGTCATTTTCGAGTCGCGCGAAGGAATTGACGACAAGAATTTATGTTGGGAGATTTACACCGCCATTACCGGCATTTACAGGATACGCCCCGACAGAATCCGCGACTGGGTAAGTCAACCCAAAGCCAATGGTTATCAGGCGTTACACGTTACTGTGATGGGACCTGACGGTCAATGGATCGAAGTCCAGATTCGTAGCCGGCGAATGGATGAAATTGCAGAGAAAGGGTTTGCCGCCCATTGGAAATACAAGGAAAAAAATGTGGAAGAAGACACCGAATTAGATAAGTGGCTGCAAACCATTACAGATATATTGGAAAGTCCGAATCCCGATTCGCTCGATTTTCTGGGGACCATCAAGTTGAACCTGTTTTCGTCCGAAATCTTTGTCTTTACACCAAAAGGAGATATTAAGACACTACCACAAGGCGCTACAGCACTTGATTTTGCGTACGAATTACATACCGATGTCGGGAATAAATGCATCGGCGCCAAGATCAATCACCGGCTCGTACCGCTCAGCCATAAACTTTCAAGCGGCGATCAGATCGAAATCCTGACCTCACGTTCACAACATCCTGTCGCCGAATGGTTGAATTTTGTGACGACAGCGAAAGCACGCACAAAAATCGAACTTGCACTGCGGCGTACCCGTAAGGAAATGTCGAAAAAAGGAGAACTCACATTGACCCGGGCGATTGAAAATTCAGGTTTTGAACCCGTTACTTCCACTATGGATAAGGTAGCCTATTATTACGGATTCCCCAGGCGCGAAGATTTGTTTTATGCCATCGAAAAAGGAGATGTCGTTTTGCCTGACAGTATCAGGAAAATTATCACCGGACAAACAGACAATATCTTGTCAAAATTGTGGAAACAAACACAAAAGATGGTGCAGAAGAAAAAAAGTGAAGAACCTGTCGAACAAGATGAAGCCCCCACACATACCTTTGACCGCTCCAAACCTTATCTGCTTACCGAAGATGCATTCAACCGCAATTACCAGATTGCTACTTGCTGTAAACCGATACCGGGAGATAATGCACTGGGATTTATCGATGAAGACGGGATGGTTGTTGTTCATAAACTGTCCTGTCGAATCGCCATGCGTCTGAAAAGTAGCTTTGGCGAACGTATCCTGTCGGTCAACTGGAGCACCCTGACCAATTCTTCATTCGAAGCAACCATCGAAGTAAAGGGAATTGATTCCATCGGGGTGTTGAATATTATAACCAAATCAATTTCAGAAGAATACAATGTGAATATTCAACGCTTAGTTATTGAAGCCAAAGACGGGGTCTTCGAAGGCAGGATCAAAATGTTAGTTCACAATGTCGAAGACATTCAAAAAATATGTGTCACCCTCTCCAAAAATAAGAACATCAAGTCAGTCGCACGGATAGTGGACTAAAAGGGATTGTTCTGCTATTTCAAAATTCCGATTTCCTTTAATTTCTCAATTTTATATTTATCCAATCTGCCGTCGACATAGAGTTTCACATTTCTTTGCCTCCAGAGTTGTAATGTATTTCTTTCGCCTTGTTTCCAAAGTTCGAAATTTCTATTCCACTCATCAACTCTTTTTCTGCCGGATTCGAAAGGGAAATTGATATCGACTAACTTTCCAAACTTTTCATCCGAAAGAATACCTGTCTTGTATTGCCTTCTGTTTAAGGATATCCAATTGAAAATTATATTATTTCTCACACCCTTTTTAAACATTTCCAAATTTCTGTCCCACGCTTCACCTATTTTGGGTTCGGACGCCTCAAGCTGTTTTCTGGGTTTTTTGGGTGTTTTAGGCGTTTTGGGTTTTCTCTTTACTGATTCAAAAGGGAATTTTATCTCAACCAACTTGGCAGCCTTTTCTTCCGATAGCTGACCTAATTGATACTGCTTTCTGTTTTGGTATACCCAGGTACTAACCGAATTGTTTTTTTCACCTCTCAGATACATATCCATATTTCTATTCCATGCTTCGCCTGTTTTTCGCCTTGACGGCCCTTTCTTGGGCGGTTGAGGCAATTCAACAATGTCCTGATCAGGTATTATATTTAATTCAGGTTCAGGTTCTACTTTAATTTCCTTTTCGGTCTTGAGTACTAACCACTTACTCTCGATAGCCTGCGAACTTCTTTTGAGGAATTTAGATAAATCATCAATGTTAAGTACTCCATAGAATTTTTGCAGAAATTCAATTTCAGGATTATCCCATTTGCGATTATCATAAATGTTATTAGCCTCAATATCAGGCTCTAATTCAAACTCAAATTGTGTAATAGACAATTTGCAATTCTTTTTTTCCATACGTTCCACGTTTAAACGATAACATGGACATATAGCATGCTCAAACACAGCGCTTACTGTTCCATAAAACCACCAGTCTCCGCCGTCATACTTTACTTTATCTCCTACTTTGTATTTCATTTTTTAATAAGGTTAAATAAAAAATTTGGGTGTAAAATTATATATATTTTTTGACATATCATCAATATTATCAAAAAAAACAAACAATGATTATTTATTATTGCAGCAAAAAGGTAACAATATCATAACTTTTAACGAACGACTTACTTGTTTTCGTAATCGTCAACCGCGTTAATTAATAAATGTAATTCTTTTCTGATTTGTTCCAACCGATTATAAATATCTTCCTTATTGATTGTGTCATCTTTATTGTCTTTCAGTTTCTGGCGTGCACCGGCTATGGTCAACTTTCTGACTTTCAGCAAATAATACACTAATCGGATTTGGTCAATATCCTCTTGCAGGTAGAAACGCGTGCCTTTATCATTTTTTTGAGGAGCTATCTCTTCAAATTCACTCTCCCAAAATCGCAATGTTGATTGATTCAGACCAAACATTTGCGCAACTTCTTTGATGGAATAGTATAATTTCATGATCTAAATATTTAAAGATTTAAAAATTTAATAATCCCGTTAGGGATTCAATATTGGTAGAACGATCAAAGTTCAAGATTTTTTCAGTTATACATAATTGTCAATTGTCAATTATCAATTGTCCATTGATTTAGTCCATTACCTGTCCACGATTTTCTGCTATCTGAATCATTTGGTCGTATTCTTCAGGCGTTAAGTCCATATAGAAATACTTGGCAGGATTGTCGTGTTTGTTGTTGAATATCACCTCATAATGCAAGTGTGGGCCAACAGATTTTCCGGTGTTTCCAACAAGTCCGATTACCTCGCCACGTACCACTTTTTGCCCGACTTTCACTAAGTTTTTGCTATTATGGCCATACAATGTCTGATAACCAAATCCATGATCAATCATAATACAGTTTCCATAACCTTGCTTCCAGCCCGATAAAATGACCGTCCCATCACCGGTTGCATAAATTTCCGTTCCAATTGAAGCCACAAAATCCATTCCGTCATGATGCTTGAGGGTGCGGTAAATCGGGTCGATACGCATTCCGAAACCTGATGCTATTTTATCTAAACCTTTATTAGCTAAAGGTTGTATACCAGGCACACACAAGCTACGCTCATCTAAATTTTTACCCATAGCGATTAATTCATCCAACGAATTTGTCTGGACATATATCTGCCTCTTCAACATATCCATCTTCTTCGTTGTCTCTATCACCAACTCGGCATTCGACAAATTCATCAGGTAATCATACCGGTTTGTTCCCCCAATTCCCGGTTTCCGAACATATTCGGGAATAATTTTTGCCTGGAAAATAGCCCTGTATAAATTATCATCACGCTCCTGAATATCATCCAACACCTCAAGTGCATCAGTTAAACGCAACGAAAGCACTTCATATTGCGTTTTCAACAACATATTTTCCTTGCGCAACAATGCCTCCATCGGAGATGAAAAGAAATGTATATAGGCGAAAAAAACACCTGCACCTATCATTATACCTGAACTTAAATGCCTCAATACCACGAAAAAACGTTCTTTCGCAGAAGGATAAACACGTTCGTAGGTAAGTGTGTTCGGATTGTATATATAATAAGCTTTTCGTCGTCTAAATATCCTCATAATTCATATTCTATTAAGAATTGGATTGCAAATATAATTATTTACTATACTTTTGCAAAATAATTTACACAATTTTGACATTAATAAACTATATTTTATATATGTGGACAGCAAAAGAGATTCGCGAATCGTTTAAAACCTTCTTTATTTCGAAAGGGCATCAGATCGTTCCTTCCGCCCCGATGGTCATCAAAAATGATCCCACATTGATGTTTACCAATGCAGGGATGAACCAGTTCAAAGATATTATATTAGGTAATGTCCCTGTCAAATATCCCCGTGTGGCAGATTCTCAGAAGTGCCTGCGCGTCAGCGGCAAACACAACGATTTAGAAGAAGTGGGTCATGACACGTATCATCATACAATGTTTGAAATGCTCGGCAACTGGTCGTTTGGCGATTATTTCAAAAAAGAAGCCATCGGTTGGGCTTGGGAGTATCTGGTAGACGTTCTGAAACTGAATCCCGAACAACTTTATGCGACGGTCTTTGAAGGAAGTCCATCGGAAAAGTTGGAACGCGACGATGAAGCCGCCGGATACTGGGAACTGTACCTCCCCAAAGACCGTATCCTTGATGGCGACAAAAGTGATAACTTCTGGGAGATGGGCGATACAGGTCCCTGTGGCCCCTGTTCGGAGATTCATATCGATATTCGTCCTGCTGACGAGCGTGCCGCTGTTCCGGGTGTTACATTGATCAATGCCGGCCATCCGCAGGTAATCGAAATATGGAACTTGGTCTTTATGCAGTATAACAGGAAAGCTGACGGATCGTTAGACAAATTGCCTGCACAGGTGATTGATACCGGAATGGGATTCGAACGTCTCTGTATGGCGATACAAAGGAAAACATCTAATTACGATACCGATGTTTTTCAACCTATTATTCAGGCGATTGCTCAATTGACAGGATTTTCGTACGGTGATAATCCTCAACAAGATATTGCGATGCGCGTCGTGGCCGACCATATCCGGACTATCGCATTTGCAATAACAGACGGTCAGTTGCCATCCAATGTGAAAGCAGGTTATGTGATTCGCCGTATCCTTCGTCGCGCCGTCCGTTATGGATATACATTCCTCAATCGGCGGAAAGCATTTATGTATCAGTTACTTCCAACGCTTATAGATACGATGGGCGATGCGTATCCCGAATTGATAACCCAACAGGAACTGATCGGCAAAGTAATGAAGGAAGAAGAAGAAGCATTCCTGCGTACACTCGAAACAGGTATACGCCTGTTGGAACGAAAGGTTACGGAGCTTTCGCTTGCCGGCAAAAAAGTATTGGATGGTGTAGATGCCTTTGTGCTGTACGATACATTCGGTTTTCCATTAGACTTGACCGAACTGATTTTACGCGAAAGCGGTATGGAAGTCGATATAGCCACATTCCATACAGAAATGCAAAAGCAAAAAGAACGCGCCCGTAATGCCGCAGCGATAGAAACAGGCGACTGGGTCATCCTGCGTGAAGGAGAAACCCGATTCACAGGATACGATTCGTATGAATGTGAGGTTACGATCTTGCGGTATCGAAAAATCAAACAACAAAACAAAGAATTGTATCAAATCGTATTGGATCAGACTCCTTTCTATGCCGAAATGGGAGGGCAGATTGGCGACAGTGGCTTGTTAGTTTCGGAAACGGAAAGAATCAATGTTATTGATACGAAACGCGAAAACAACTTGCCTGTACATCTGACGACCGAATTGCCCAAAGACCCTTCTACGCCATTTGTCGCTGTGATAGATCAGAAAAAACGGATGCAAATCGAAGGCAATCATACGGCTACGCATCTGCTCCATGAAGCGTTGCGCGAAGTGCTGGGTGCGCATGTCGAACAAAAAGGCTCTTTTGTTTCGCACGATGAACTGCGTTTCGACTTTTCTCATTTTCAAAAAGTGACGGACGAAGAACTACGCAACGTGGAACAGTTTGTCAACCAACGCATCCGACGGAATCTTCCGTTGGATGAACATCGTAATATACCTGCCGCACAAGCAAACGAAATGGGCGCCATCGCATTATTCGGTGAAAAATATGGCGACGAAGTGCGTGTGATACGCTTTGGCGAGTCGATCGAATTATGCGGCGGGACGCATGTTCAGGCGACCGGCAGGATCGGTCTGTTTCTGATCGTCAGCGAAAGTTCGATTGCAGCAGGAATACGTCGTATCGAAGCCGTCACCGGCGAAAGAGCGGAGTTATATGTTTACATGCAACAGGATACCATCCGCGAATTACGCGCTATGTTCAACAATGTGCCCAACCTGAAACAAACCGTTCTGAAATCAATCGAAGAAAATGCCGAATTGAAAAAACAGATTACCGTTTATATGAAAGAAAAAACGGCTACCCTGAAAAAGCGACTTTTCGAAACAGCCATCGATCGCAATGGAGTAAAATTGCTGATTTTCAGAGGAGAAGGGAATATCGACAATCTAAAGGAAATCGCATTTCAGATCAAAGGTGAGATACAGGGTAAATTTTGCTTTATTGCCGGTATCGAAGAGAAAGATAAATGTGCATTGATGGTGATGCTGGGTGACGAATTGGTGGCTGAGGGATTCAATGCCGCCGTTATGGTCAAAGAGGCCGCCAAACATATCCAAGGCGGTGGCGGCGGACAACCGCACTTTGCCACAGCAGGCGGAAAGAATGCCCACGGACTAACGCAGGCAATCGATACCGTACTCGAACTGGCAGGACTGAAATGATTGAATAACTGAAACGACGACAAACCGAGTGTAGAGCTGAACTTGTTCGAGCTATACCGAGGTGCGAAGGAGTTCTTTTTACGAAGTGAAAAAATAACTGAATAACTGAAAAATGACAGGGATTGTAATTAGTAACCATGCCCCAAAGCGTCATTCCGACCGAAGCGGAGGAATCTGTTTGTCGCTAAAGTGCAGTCACTAACAGATGTCTCGACTTCGCTCGACATGACGGACGCTGCACACACTTCGCTGCCGCTTCGTGTGTTACCCTTCGACTACGCTCAGGGCAGGCTTTACTCGAAATGACAGGGGGGAAATGTTGTCGTCTTTTTAAAGAATCAAACAATTCGGAAATCCCGAATTTCAATATGTTGAAACAACAACTAACATGGTAATTATAACTGATAACGAAAAAACTAAATATGGTAATTATAACTGAAGACATCAAACAGGAACTATCCCGATACCTTTCCACCCATCATTACGACAAGGTATTCGTACTGTCCGATACACATACCCATCGGTTATGCCTCCCCATTATCCGCCCCCTTCCGGCCATCGAACAGGCAACATCTATTATTACCGAGGCAGGCGATACCAATAAAAACCTCGACCAACTGACCAACGTATGGCAAGCCCTCTCCAACAATGGCGCTTCACGTAATTCGTTGCTTATCAATCTGGGCGGAGGTATGATAACCGATCTGGGCGGATTTGCCGGCGCCACATTCAAACGCGGACTGCACACCCTCAATATCCCTACCACCCTGATGGCTTCGGTCGATGCGGCTGTCGGCGGGAAAACAGGAATCAACTTCAACGGCTTGAAAAACGAAATCGGTTCTTTCTATATCCCTGACTGTGTATTGATCGATTGCATATTCCTGTTAACCTTGGATAGGGATAACCTGCTTTCCGGTTATGCCGAAATGATTAAACACGGACTGATTGATTCCGAAAACACATTGAATCGATTGATAGCCTTTGACCTTGATACAAAAGAACTCAACACCGCTGTTTTAAATCAGTTGGTCAAAGAATCGGTAGCCATCAAGGAACGGTTCGTAACGCAAGATCCGAAAGAAAAAGGAATCCGCAAAGCCTTGAATCTGGGACATACCAT
>JGI24702J35022_10001614_pt1 | contig 13944 bp, 8 predicted proteins | sample TergutTh196P4_FD_35022 | JGI IMG/M metagenome (IMG submission 35022)
TGAAGAATACCGGAGAAGGTATGGATCACTAAATGGATCCACCGTTAATCACGGCGTCAAAAAAAGTACATAAAAGTAACTGATGCATCTTCCCGTCATTGCGAGCGACCGTCAATTACGCCTGTTTGATTTTGATAATGAACCTCTCGCAATGACGGGGAATCAGTCAAGTTTCAGGACGGCAAGGAAGGCTTTCTGGGGGACTTCGACGGTGCCGATTTGCTTCATTCGCTTCTTGCCTTCTTTTTGCTTTTCGAGCAGTTTGCGTTTGCGCGATACGTCGCCTCCGTAACATTTGGCTGTCACATCCTTGCGGACGGCTTTAACCGTCTCGCGGGCTATTATTTTCGAGCCGATAGCGGCCTGAATCGCTATGTCGAACTGCTGGCGCGGGATGAATTCTTTCAGTTTTTCACACATCCGGCGTCCAAACGCGACGCTGTTATCAAAATGTGTCAGGGCGGACAAAGCATCGACAGGGTCGCCGTTCAGCAGGATATCCAATTTGACCAATTTTCCCGGACGGTAATCGTGCAGATGGTAATCGAAAGAAGCATACCCCTTGGATATACTTTTCAGCTTGTCGTAGAAATCGATGACGATCTCCCCCAAGGGGAGGTCATATATTATTTCGATACGATTACCCGTAATATACTCCTGACGAATCAATATGCCGCGTTTCCCGAGACACAAAGTCATAATCGGGCCGATATAGGTTGTCTGCGTAATGACCGACGCCCGAATATACGGTTCGTCGATGCGCTCTATCTGCGTCGGGTCGGGCAATCCGCCGGGGTTATGCACTTCGGTGCAGATACCCTTTCTATCATAGACATTATACGACACATTCGGCACAGTCGTAATGACATCCATATTAAATTCGCGGTCTAAACGTTCCTGAATAATCTCCATGTGAAGCAGTCCTAAAAAACCGCAACGGAATCCGAATCCTAAGGCGACAGAGCTTTCGGGCTGAAACGTCAGCGAGGCATCGTTGAGTTGCAGCTTCTCCAATGAGCTTCTCAGGTTCTCAAACTCTTCGGGGTCGATGGGGTAAACACCTGCAAAGACCATTGGTTTGACGTCTTCAAACCCGGCTATTCCTACTGTAGCTCCATTCCTGACGTGTGTGATCGTATCCCCTACCCTCACCTCTTTGGAGGATTTGATACCTGATATAATGTATCCCACATCACCGGTTCGCACTTCGTTTCGCGGTTGCAGCTCCAACTTCAGCACCCCTACTTCGTCGGCGTCATATTCTTTTTCGGTAGCGACAAACTTGACTAAGTCGCCTTTGCTGATTATACCGTTGACTACTTTGAAATAAGCGATGATACCTCGAAACGGATTGAAGACGGAATCGAAGATAAGGCACTGCAACGGCGCTTGCGGGTCGCCTTTCGGCGCAGGTATCCTTTCGATAATGGCGTTCAGGATATCATAGACGCCCTCACCCGTCTTGCCACTTGCGCGGAGGATCGTACTGCGCGGGCATCCGAGTAATTCGAATAGCTGGTCTTCGACTTCGTCCGGCATGGCGCTTGGCAGGTCGATTTTGTTGATCACCGGTATGATCTCCAGGTCGTTACCGATGGCCATATACAGGTTGGAAATCGTTTGCGCCTGAATCCCCTGTGCAGCGTCTACTATCAACAAAGCACCTTCACAAGCGGCGATAGAACGTGATACTTCATACGAGAAATCGACATGTCCCGGCGTATCAATCAGGTTCAGGATATAGTTACAGTCCTTATATTCATACTCCATCTGGATAGCATGACTTTTTATCGTAATGCCGCGCTCGCGCTCCAAGTCCATGCTGTCCAACACCTGATTCTGCATATTTTTTTCATCAATCGTGCGGGTATATTCGAGAAGCCGGTCGGCCAACGTACTCTTCCCGTGGTCGATATGCGCTATAATACAAAAATTACGTATGTGCTCCATTGAAATATTTTTGGCGCAAAGATAGCGCAAATTTCAACTATTTCACTATCTTTGCACCAAAATTTTAGACCTTCAAGTGATGATAAACCGACTTTTTTATGAGATAACTATTTGTTTACTACTGATTTGCTTCATTTTCACCGGATGTGAAAAGTCTACAGTCAGCGATGAGAAATTAGCTGAATATTATGAAATTAACAAGCTTAACTGTCTGATGATGTTAGAACCCCTAATGTACAGCAATGTAGAATATGAACGTCAGGAATTGTTTAAGATCGTACATTTTTCAGATGCACATCTATCCCCATGGTCGCATGGCAACAATATCAAGAAGCCGAATAACTTGAAAGAAGCCGTCCTTTTTGCCAACGATTCGGCCACAAATATAAATGCAATGGTTGCCACAGGCGACCATATCAGTAACCAAATGAAGACTACTTACAACGAGGCCATTTCCTATTTGACCATTTTTTCGTATACGCTTTTTCTTAACAATAAAATACCTACCTTCACATCCACCGGAAATCACGATTCAAACATGCTGAATACGAATCATCCCGAATATACAATTAACAAATCAGACCTGTATTCCCACCTGACAACGCATATTAATCACCCCATCTATTCGGATACGAAGGAAAACTACTACTACGCCGATCTGCCGAATCCTATGGGAGGGGTTATCCGGATAATAGCCTTGGATGTGACCGATCAGGAAAACGGGAAATACAACTCTCAATTTTATGCCATTCTTTCTCAAAAACAAATCGACTGGTTTTGTCATACAGCGCTGAAAAAAGATATGACGGAGCGTCACAGCGTGCTCATCCTCGTCCATCATCCCTTACCGCCCGCCCTTAATGAAGAACTCGGGGATATTGTATACAATGAGTTCCTGCACGACTGGAACATGATACCGGAGATAGTCGAGGCTTTCCGAACCAAACAGTCCATCAATAGATCATATAACAATAAACTGAACGCATCCGATTTTATAACCGTCGATGTGTCATTCGCCGATGCTCCCGGCGAGTTCATTTGTTATCTGGGAGGGCATTTGCATACCTATCTCCATTATGAGGTGAAAAGTTCGTCCGATGAAATACAACCTAATCAACTGATGATTATAGCCAATAATATGTCCGCTTCGGAAAAAAGCGAGACGACGAAAATCGAACGAAACCAAACCGGCTTGCGAAATAATACNTTCAATCTTTATGCAATTGATACGAATCGGAAAATGATATTTGTGACGTTTTTTGGCGCTACCGGTTTTTATTACCAGCAGGCNTTAGCGCTGAAATATTTATAGAAAATCATGAGAGAAATAGATATTAATGAATGTCATAATGTACTGTTAAACATTGCTTCTGTGTTCGATGCGATATGCAGGAGACATCAAATTCCTTATTATATGCTGGGCGGGACAATGCTGGGCGCCATCCGTCACAAAGGATTTATACCCTGGGACGATGATATGGATTTTGGCGTAGAACGAACCTATTTCCCGAAACTTATCAAAGCGCTTTCCGAAGAACTGCCCGAACATCTCCAATTAAAGACATTGGATAACAGCACGCATTTCGTGTCAAATTTCATAAAAATTGAAGACGACCGCACGTTAGTCTTTGAGGAGTGGTACGACGCCCAGGAAATGGGCGTCTTCATTGATGTATTTCCGCTTGACCAGGGACGGAAAAATAGTTTTCAAACAAAACTTTTCGCCTCCTATATTATTTTTCTACTTCAATTGAAAGATTACCTGTATTTTGACCCGAAATATCGCAGGGGCATAAAAAAAATGATCGCTACCATGATGCGCAAATCAAATATATGCACGTATAAACAAGCGCTCAACCATATCGACCGCCTCATAAAACGACATACAAAAGATGATTCGGGTTATTTGATTAATTATTATGGCATTTGGGGCAAAAAAGAAATAATACGGCAGGAAGTATTCGGCCAACCGCAAACCTATCCCTTCGAAAACATCACCCTGACAGGCGTCACGAATGCAGATGCCTATCTATCATCACTTTACGGAAATTATATGCAACTCCCCCCCGAAGCAAAACGTATGTTTCATAACGATAGGATGGTTTATAAGGATCCCCACCCTATCAACCTCCTGCAATAATAAAACCGGTAGCAGAAAACCATCAACTCGGCGGCTACCAATGCAAAGGCAAACCAATAATAGGAACTGCTTCCTGAAATGATTATAACGGCATAACAAAGAAGCAACACGACTGACGACCATACAACACTCATATTAAAAGGCTTTTGATGCCCAAAAGCGACAAGCGACGGCGCGCCCATTATCAACGAGATACCGGAAAAAAACAAAAATATACACAGTATTCGCAATATAATGACCGCTTCAGGCGTATGACCTTTGGACAATAAATGAACCATAAAATCGGAAAATATAAAAATGGCGACGGACATACAGGTTGACATTACCGCTACGATAAAAAAACTGCGACGCAACATGTCCTTATCCTGCGATTTCGACATGTATGGATATAAAGTCTGACTTAACATTTGAGCAGGCACTAATCCGCCGTTAATGATTCTTTGCGCTACATCAAATGCCGCAACAACTGTTTCGGAAAGAAAAAAACCGCTTAATATCTTGGCCATATAGGCGTTCACTAACAAAGAAGCACGCGACATAAAGAAAGGACCTGATTCTTTGAATATCTTTAAAGTAAATGAAGCCGGAGGGATATGGAATCGTATTTTATCCCTGATAAACACATAGTAACAGGCGATGGTCGCCGATAATATCAAACTGACTGATTGCAGAAGAGCGATACGGGGATAGTCATCCGAAGTCCTGACCCATATAAAAATAGAAACCGTATAAAACGCGATAGAGAAAAAACGGATAAATGTCAGCTTTTTCATTTCTTCCTTGCCCAGAAAATACCATACCGGCAGAAAAATATCGGAGATACAAGCGATAAATGCAAAATAAAAAATAAGCGACATAGCCCCCATCATGGGAACAAGGACTAAAACAACATTCATCAACATAAATGAAACGACGCCCAACAGTAGCTTGATAATGATGACGGACGAAACTATTTTATTCAACTGCTGTCTATCATTTCTGTAAACGGCTACCTCGCGTACCGCCGAAGTATCAAGACCGAAGTTGACAAGCAAGGCAAAACAGGCGATAATAGACTGCACAAAAACAACCCTGCCATACTGCGCTTCTCCTACGACCCCAAACAGATAAGGTAGTGCGATAAAAGGCATTATCATACGCAGTATCTCAAAAACAGATAACCAGGAAGCNTTCTTAACGATAGGTGCAAAGCGACCGAATCGGATGGGTTTGAGTTTCATTTGAATAAAATTAAAGCTATTTTTCTAAAACGGATAAATTGAATCGTTATTGTATAAACGCTCCAATGGGAACGCGGACGTCCGCTCTTTCACTTTGCATGCGGACGCGACCCCGCAATGACGGGACGCTGCAAAAAAACTTTTGTCCTTCTTTGTGAAATTCCAAAAAATTCATGTACATTTGTGACGTTAAACATTGAATGAAAAGATGACTTCAAAAGAAATACAACCCATTTATGAGCGCATTATCGCGGCGCTCGACCAACGAGAGCTAAAGACCGCCTTTGATTCGTTGCACCGGCTTGCTGCCGAATCGCATACCTATCTGTTTCAGGATGAATTATTTGAGATGCAGGAGACCTATAAGCAGCTGCTCTATTATTACATATCAGGCACCACCGACCCGATGCGGCAGAAAATTTTTTCGGAACTGATGGCGTCAACGTATGAACTAACGGACAAGATAACGCAAAAATTATTAGTCGTCGATTCTCCCGAAATGTACTACTCCATCCGCCGGACAATGACCGTTCAACCCGAAAACATTGCGAGACTAACGGAAACCATCCGTCCGGCCTTCGACATCCAAAACATGACCCATGCGGAATCACTGCTGGCAAGGCTTTTCAAAACCTTGTGGACGGCGACTTACCTTTCGGACGACGATATGAACAGCCTGCAACAATCACTGCACGCCTGCGAGACTGATCCCGACGTCGTCGACAATTCCGGATATATGACCCTCCTAAACTGCCAGATCGTCTCAGCGCTCATCATCGGACTACAGACCTTCTTCGACAAGAAAAAGCTGCTATTACTCATCCATGCTGCAGGCAGCAACGATGAAGAAGTCAAAATACGCGCATACATCGGGATTCTGATTACGCTCTGCCGCTATCCGCGCCGCATTGATTATTATCCTGATATTCAATACCGTATTGACATGCTTTCCGAAAATGCGGAGTTTAACAAAATAATCTATCTGATTATACTGCGTTTTATCCTGTCGCGGGATACGGAAAAAATAACAACGAAAATGAGGGAGGAGATCGTCCCCGAAATGATGAAACTGAACCCAAAGATTAATCCGCAATCATCTTCGAAGGATATTTCACCGGAGTTTTTTGAGTTTGAAATGAATCCCGAATGGATGGAAAAATTAGAGAACTCCTCCTTAGGAAAAAAATTAGAGGAATTTAGCCAACTGCAGGAAGAAGGAGCGGATGTAATGCTTTTCAGCTTTGTCAATCTCAAACATTTTCCGTTTTTCAATGAGATAAGCAATTGGTTTTTGCCGTTTCACAGAGGTCTGTCATTTGTGTCCGAATCAACTCTTTTTAACAATACATTAGAAATAATGATGAACGTCGGGTTGATGTGTAATTCCGACCTCTATTCGTTTTATTTCAGCATGAATATGATGCACAAAGAAGGTCGTCCCTCTATGATTGAGAAGCTGGAAGGCCAGTTGCTCGAATGGCAACAACAGAAAAAAGCCGACCTCCAGACACGCGACGATAAGACAGAACGTATCATCGGTCATTATATCCAGGACTTATACCGTTTCTACAAGCTGTATCCCCGTCGGAAAGAATTTCAGGATATCTTTACGTTGACATTCGATTTCCACAACCTGCCCATCATTCAACGTTACTTCTACGACACGAATGACTTGTTGAATATCGCGGAGTTTTATCTCCGTAAAAATTATTTCGGGGATGCCTTGGTTATCTATCATCGCCTGACCGACAAAATCGAAGCGGATGAGATGCTCTACCAGAAAAAAGGTTATTGCCGCCAGATGACCGGCGACTACGAAGGCGCCTTAGACGATTATATAAGAGCGGAGCTTATCAACCCGGATAGTAAATGGCTGTTACGCAGGATAGCGCAATGTTATCGCACCGTTAAAAATCCGGAAAAAGCGCTCAGTTATTACCAGCGCTTGGAAAAAAAGGAACCTGACAACCTCACCGTCTTATTAAACATAGGCTCGTGCTTTCTCGAAATGAAAAATTTTACCGAAGCGTTGAAATACTATTATAAAATAGATTATTTAGACCATGACAAGGGCAAAGCCTGGCGACCGCTCGCCTGGTGTTCCTTCCTTATGGGAAAATTTGAGCAGGCGCGGAATTATTATCAGAAAATCCTTTCCTCCAACCCAGGCTATCAGGACTATATCAATGCCGGACATACGGAATGGGCGCTCCACCAACTCCAACCCTCATTCGATTATTACCTGCAATCCATCCAAACAGCGAATAATAATTTCGAAACCTTCTGTAAAGAATTTTCTAAAGACATCCCCGACCTGACCGCCTCCGGCATCAACAGCGACGAAATACCCTTTATGCTCGACAAACTACGGTACGCGGCAGGGAATTAGGTTGATTTTATTCGCGAAGCTGCAGGGATAAGGCTTCATCGTTTTCCGCCCGCTTTGTAAGCACTTCCAAGTATGATTTTTGCCTCATATTGAGATNATTATCTTCTTCGACATTTTCTTTTAACAAGGAATTGGTTATTTCAGCATATTCGATCGCTTTTTGAAAATCGCCCTTTATTTCATAATACAACGCAAGATTGGAGGCAAGCATCGCTTTTTGTTTCCATTTCTTTGCTTTATCAAATAAAGGACGCCATTCGTTAGCCGCCTCCTCCCATTTTTCAGCAATGGCAAAAGATGAAGCCCGCTTCCATTGGGATGAAAAATTCGTATAGAACCACCGCGTGTCGCTATCCCAGTACGGGACATAATGCTTGTTCATTTTTTCTCCCTCATATTCAGTCAAATAGCGCATGGCTAATTGTATATCCTCTGATGTAAACTCCATTATTTCCTTGTAATAAATGGTCTCTTCCGTAGCCCATTGTAATGAATCCGTAAAAGGTATCGTCAACGCCGATTGATAACCGGGACAGAGCGCTTTCAACTCGCCGGTAATAACAACGGTAAGTAAACTCCATTTGAAATACATATTCTGATTTTGGTTTATCAAAAATACTTTAAAATATAGTTTATCCAACGTGATAAGCGCATCTACATCATATTCATCACAAAAAAATTTTACATCGTTTGGAGAAAATGGCCGGCTGATTATATAGACAGAATCGCTACGCAAGGTATCATCACACAAGCGCACATCATCAAAGACAGNCGATTCGGCCATCGCTTTCCCTAAAGACAGGCAAAAGAAATAAGCCATACTGTCGGCCGAAAGTGACAGGNTCGATTCCTTCTCCGCTCCGTCCCCGTCCTGAATCAGGCTGTTATCAGGCTGCTGAGCGGCATTGTTTACAATCATAATCGTCTTCACCTCAGGCGGGAAAGTGATGGTAGCCGGATTGTATGTCCCGATTTCTATCGTCCGGTAAGATTGACACGAAAAGAAACACAAGGCTAAAAAGGGGAAAAAGGTTAAAAAGGAAGAAGGGTTCATAAGTAAATCTTAATGGGGTCTGAAAACTGAAAACTGAAAACTGAAAACTAATCTATGCGTAATCAGAGATAGCTTTGAAGTATCCGATGGATTCGGCTATGCCGATAAATGGGTCTCTCATATCTTTTTCATGTTCGAGGCTGCATTTGCCGGTATAGTTCACTTTGCGCATCATGCGGATTAATTCGGGAAAATCTATTATCCCGCGCCCGATCTCAATGCCCCGACCCGCTTTTGTAGAATCGGTTACATCCTTGATATGCATGTCGAATACTCGCGTATGAAATTTTTCGAGGTCGGCCACCGGATCGCATCCGTTCCGTAAATCGTGCCCGATGTCAAGACACATGCCGATGCGGGGGTCCAGGTTTTTTGTGTTTTCCCATACATCAGCGGCNTCNGGNTAGGTAGGCATGTCCGGCCCATGCAAATGAATGGCATAGTAAAATCCGTATTCCTTCACTTTCTTGTCGACGTAAGGCAAAAATTCATAGTTCGGCACGCCTACAATCAGNTTGACACCTACACGNTTGGCATATTCNAAACTATTGTCGACTTCGGCCTCCGAGCGCATATAGATAGGGCCAACGCCGTANCCGGTGACATCATACGAAGCGCATTTCTCATGAAACTCCTTGATCTTTTCATCAGTAGCATCCAACGGTAAATGAAAATCCTTGATACAAAGATAATGTATATCCAAACTTTTCAAAGTTTTAAGTGTCGTTTCCAAATCAAAATTCAGAAACGAATAGCCAGCCATTCCCAATTGGAACGGATTGTTCGCTCTCGGCACTTTCGGTTTCGCTGTGGTTCTATCTTGCGATACATCGTCCATGCCCGAAATGAACGACCGGGCAGCCAATGGGGCGGCGCTCAAAGCAGCNGCGCCTATCAACCCCTTTTTTAAAAAATCTCTTCTGTTTTCCATAAATGACATGTATGAATAATGATTAATGATTAATGATTAATTGAATGTTTTCACGTAACGTCTTTAATTTACTCTCGGCGTCGGCTTGCTTTTTACGCTCGTTAGCAACGACTTGGGGATTGGCATGGGCGACGAATTTTTCATTGTCCAACTTTTTCATGACTGACGCGAGGAATCCTTCAAGATAGATTATCTCTGCTTCCATCTTTTTGATCTCACCCTCCAAATCCAGTGCACTACCGACCGGAATGGCAAATTCGGTTGTCCCAACCATAAACGAAGCCGAAGTCAAATCTTTACCGCCATGGGCAATTGTNCTGATGTTACACATCTTCATTAAAACAGCNTCATAAGCATCGTTGTATTCACCTGAAACCACCTTTAATACAAGGGNGTCTTTGTTAGGGATATTACGCGCTTTACGAACTGAGCGTACACCGGTCACAATCTGCTTAACAGTCTCAAATTCAGCTATCAACTTCCCGTTTATTACAGAGGCTTCAGGCAGGGCGGTTATCATAATGCTCTCACCCTGCTTACGTTCGGTAAGCAACTGCCATACCTCTTCGGTTATAAACGGCATAAACGGATGAAGCAGTATGACTAATTTCTCAAAAAATGTAAGCGTCGCATGGTAAGTATCCGAATCAATCTGCTGTTGATATGCGGGTTTAACTATTTCCAAATACCAGGATGAAAATTCATCCCAGAACAATTTATAAATATTCATCAATGCTTCGGAAAGGCGGTATTTGTTCATTTCATCGTTTAATTGTTCGATAGCAGCGCTCAATCGCGAATCGAACCACGCAACCGCAATCCGCGCCTCATCGTGCTTTCGTGCTTTCGTGCCTTCGTACCTTCGCCCTTTCGCCCCTTCGTGCATTTCATTCTCCCCCCACCCCTTCACTAAACGAAGTGCGTTCCATATCTTATTATTAAAATTGCGCCCTAAATCGCATAATGCCTCATCAAAAGGCAAGTCATTGCCGGCAGGCGACATTAGTAACATCCCCATACGGACGCCATCGGCGCTGTATTTCTCCATCAATTGAATCGGGTCGGGAGAGTTGCCTAACGACTTCGACATTTTACGCCCTGACATATCGCGTACTATGCCCGTAAAATATACATTATAAAAACAGGGTTTGTTACGATATTCATAACCGGACATGATCATGCGTGCGACCCAGAAAAAAATTATTTCGGGCGCCGTAACAAGGTCGTTTGTAGGATAATANTAATTAATATCCTCATTATCCGGTTGATTGATGCCGTCGAAGCCGGAAACAGGCCATANCCATGAAGAGAACCAGGTGTCGAGACAATCTTCGTCCTGCTGCAAATCGGAAATATGCAAATCGGGATTTCCTGTTTTTTCGCGCGCCAACCGTAATGCTTCCTCTTCCGTTTCGGCCACCACATAACCTCCTTCCGGCAGATACCAGGCGGGGATGCGGTGTCCCCACCATAACTGGCGCGAGATACACCAGTTTTTGATGTTCTCCATCCAATGGCGATATATATTTTTGAACTTGACGGGATAAAACCGGATCGTATCATTCATGACGGCGTCCAAAGCCGGTTTCGTTATTTGCTCCATGTCTAAGAACCATTGCATGGACAGTTTCGGCTCTATCGGCACATCCGTTCTTTCGGAGAACCCTACTTTATTNGNGTAGTCTTCTTCTTTTACGATCAGTCCGGCAGCCGCCAGGTCTTTCACGATCTGCGTGCGTACTTCNAAGCGGTCCATTCCGATATAGATTTCACCGGCGTCGCCTATCGTACCGTTGTCATTGAAAATNTCAATAGCGGGCAGGTTATGTTTTTCGCCTAACATATAGTCGTTTACGTCATGCGCCGGCGTCACCTTCAGGCAACCTGTGCCGAACTCCATATCCACAAATTCATCTTCAATCACCGGAACGATACGGTTTATTAACGGAACAATTACTTTTTTCCCGCGCAAATGACTGTTTTTCGGGTCATTCGGATGAATACACATCGCGGTATCTCCCATTATCGTTTCCGGACGGGTAGTGGCGACGACGGCATAACCGTCTTCCCCGTCGATTTTATATTTAAGGTAGTACAATTTGCCTTGTTGTTCCTTGTAAATCACTTCTTCGTCCGAAAGTGCGGTAAGCGCCTTCGGGTCCCAGTTGATCATCCGGACGCCACGGTAAATTTTNCCTTTATTATACAGGTCGACAAACACCTTTATCACGCTTTTCGAACGTTTTTCGTCCATGGTAAAACAGGTNCGGTCCCAGTCGCACGACGCACCCAGCCTTTTCAACTGTTCCAGGATGATACCTCCATGTCTGCGTGTCCATTCCCAGGCATGTTCAAGAAACGCTTCGCGTGTCAAGTCGGATTTACGGATTCCTTCGGCGGCTAATTTTGCTACTACTTTTGCTTCGGTAGCAATGGAAGCATGGTCTGTGCCCGGCATCCAGCAGGCGTTTTTACCCATCAGACGCGCGCGCCGTACCAATATATCCTGAATAGTGTTATTCAACATGTGTCCCATATGTAACACACCCGTCACATTAGGAGGAGGTATCACAATCGTATAAGGCTCGCGATGATCGGGTTTCGACTTGAAAAACCCGTTTTCCATCCAATACCGGTACCACTTATCTTCCACTAACGCAGGATCATACTTAGCCGCTAATTCCATATTTTCTATCTACTATATTATTATTACCAGACTGCAAAAATAGTAATTTTATGGAAATAATACGTCCTTGATTTGCATATTTCGTATTTTTCACCTTTTCCACCCTTTTCACCCTTTTCACCTTTTTATAATTGTTATATTGGATATTTATTGTATTTTTGTACCGTAATTTTCACTTCGTATAAAAATTTAATTGATTTTGAAATGAAAAATGATAGAAAATTGCCTGCGGGTCTGCCCACATTTGAAGAGATTCGTACACAGGGTTATATTTATGTCGATAAGACCCATCATCTTGTCAATCTTATAGATACAGGTAAGATATATTTTCTTGCGCGTCCCCGGCGCTTCGGCAAATCGCTTACCGTTTCAACTTTCGAAGCATTGTTTTCGGGCAGAAAAGATTTATTTAAAGGGCTTTATGCCGAAGAGTTCTTGAACAGACCGGAGTTTAAACCAAGTCCTGTGATTCGGCTTGATATGAGTCAAGTAGTCACAACACAACAGGGAATAGAAAAAATTGAAAATTCTTTAAGACAAATAACGATTGAAACTGCTGAAGAGTTGGGCGTTAAAGTCCCCAAAAAACTATCTGCCGGCGATACTTTAAGAAATTTGATAGCCAATACAGCAAAAAAATACGGTCAAAAAGTAGTTTTCCTGCTCGACGAGTACGACAAACCCTACACCGATTTCGTAAACGACCCCGACATGGCGCCCAAAGTTCGCAACCTGTTAAAAAGCTATTACTCGCAAATCAAAGCCAACGATAAATATATCTCTTTTATCTTTATCACCGGCATCTCAAAGTTTACGAAGATGGGCGTCTTTTCGACTTTGAATAATATAACTGATATTTCGTATTTGGAAAAATACGGGACTATTTGTGGATGGACAGAAGAAGAGATTATCAAATGTTTTCCCGATTACCTTGAAGAAACGGCGAAAATATTTGGTTTATCAACTGAAGAGTTACTCAAGAAAATGAAAGACTATTACAATGGCTTTTGTTTTGACATGGGAGGCAAAAATCGCTTGTACAATCCATATTCAACGTTGCGATTCTTTTACGCTCAAATTTTTTTAAACTACTGGATAGAAAGTGGAACCTCTTCCATGTTTGTAACCTATTTGAAGTCAAACAAACTGTCGGTAGAGCAATTTCGGAATTTTTCGGTTTCGGGAAAGTTTTTCAATAATTCTACCGAAATAGAAAAAGCAAAACCTGAAAGTTTCCTGTTTCAAACCGGCTACCTGAGCCTGCGCAAAGGGACTAAAGACATGCTTGCATTGGATTATCCCAATACTGAAGTGATAGAATCGCTGTCTGAGTTGGTTTCGCAATATATTTTGGAAGACAACAGTGATGACTTCTCTTATTGCCGTTCTGACTTGATTTCAGGATTGCTTAGAACTGACCATAAATTAGTTGTTTCAGCGCTCAATCGTTTGCTGGCAAGCATTCCGTACGATGATTTTACTGCGGCGGCAATGCAAAATATTTCCGACAACAACTATGATATGCAACCGCAGGAATGGCTGTACCGCTCCAATATTATTTCATTTTTGCGGGG
>JGI24702J35022_10001615_pt1 | contig 13939 bp, 10 predicted proteins | sample TergutTh196P4_FD_35022 | JGI IMG/M metagenome (IMG submission 35022)
AAAAAAGAAAGGTAAATGCCGTGTTTATCATGCTCCGTTTGACGTTCGTTTACCTTTGAAAAATGAAACGGCTGACGATAAAATATATGACGTAGTTCAACCGGATATTTGTGTGATTTGCGATTTATCCAAATTGGATGAGAAAGGTTGTATCGGCGCTCCCGATTTAATTGTAGAAGTATTGTCGCCCTCGACTTTAAAATACGATTGGAATTATAAATTCAATCTGTATGAAGCNGCCGGAGTAAGAGAATATTGGATTGTAGATCCCAAAGCGAAAGCAGTCAATGTCTTTTTGCTNCAGCCTGACGGTAAATATGATTTNGGAACTGTATATGAATATAATCAAAAAGCTCCGGTGCATATTTTTAAAGGATTGGAAATTGATTTGAACGAATTGTTTGAATAAGAACTGCTACATTGANTTTCGTTNTGCATACGATATTATTACTTCATAATCATTTAAAAGATAATCAATTGTTCCGAAAATAGCCCGTTCGGTACCGGTTGAGTTGAANAGTANTTGAAGGTAGGTTTTCAGCCGGTTTATGTCCGGATTCTCATTGACAAAACAAAGGGTTTCACCTTGTATCTTGTTTTTTATCGCTATTTCACCCAACAGAATATTTGGTAAAGTATAAACAAAGACAGCCGGAGCGGGAAAATACCGGTCGGGATCAGCGATGGATTGTAGATGTTTCAAGTCGGTATCCAACGAGGAAGCGGAAGTACTAAAGACCAAAGCCCATCTGCTTTTATCGCCGGTTTCAAAATCCGGAATCTCTTTTCGTAAATATTCAAAAGCGACAAATCCCAACTTGCAAAAATCATCCATTTTGTAAAACTTAGCATAATCGGTTTGTAAGTTTTTAAATGCCAATTTGATAAATTCATGAAAAGGTAAATCCGGCGCTGTTTCAAACAAAACGGTTTCGTTCCTTTTGATTTGATTGTTCCGGACAGTGTAGATGTTTTTCGAGAAAACCGGAACGATTTTTTCCCTTTGCTTGAGTGATTTTATTTTATCGGTTAGAATAATAGCGCTGTTAACGCCTCCAAAACCGGAAGCCGATTTCATCAATGTATGCAATTCCATTTTCCGGTGTTCTTTAACTACATTCAAAGGCCCGGATGTTCCGGGTGTTTCAAAACCCATTGTGGCATAGACGGTTTGATTTCGGAGCGATTCGACACATACAATGGTTTCAATCACTCCGGATGCACCCAAGGTATGGCCGAAATATCCTTTCAAACCATTGACCGGAACACCGGATAACCGGGATAATTGCAATGCTTTCGATTCCATATCGTCGTTGAAAACGGTTGCAGTGCCGTGTAAATTGATGAAATCAATTTCCGAACGGTCAACCCCTGTGTAATACAAAGCGTTTTCGATTGCCCGGCTCAAACCGTCGCCGGTACGCGAAGGACCGGAAATATGGTTGGCGTCGTTGGAAGTCGCCCCTCCGANAATTTGTATTTCTTTTTTTCCTGCAATGTTTTTCGGGTTGTTNGTTAAAACAAGGGTTCCGGCTCCTTCGCCGATNGAAAGGCCNTCGCGCCGGGCATCAAACGGTTTGCAAGGTTTTGGGCTAATGGATTTGAACGATTCAAATCCGGAAANGGTAAATGGCGTCACAAAATCAATTCCGGTAACGACAACATTTTCCACTAAACCGGCTTCCAATAGCCGGCTTGCCGTATGCAGAGCGGTAACTCCCGAAACGCAAGCGTTTGAAATTACCACCGGTGTATTTTCCATCTTGAAATAACCGGCGATACGTTGAGCGGTATATCCCAAATGGCTTTCTTTTTCCGGTGGAATCTTTCCGCTTAAACCGGCAATATTTCCTTTGGTTGTAGATAATATAAAAAGATTTTCTTTNCCCGATAAATCAATAGCCGTAGTCTGCAAGGCAAAAATTATGGATANAATAGCCGTAGCTTCCGGGAGGTTATATTCAGTGAGGTTGTGTTCGTGTATTAGTTGCGATAATTTTTTATTATCTATGTATGCAGCAGGAAAGAGACTGTCTAATATATGTTTTGTCATTGCGGGCGTAGCGTAGCGAAGACCCGCAATCTCCTGAATAATTTTGGGATTCNGCATCAAGNGCGGGATGACAATCTTTTGAACAGGGGATGGCGGGTCAAGCCCGCCATGACAGGTTTTTGTTTCAATTCCCGTCTTCAGTTGCAGAATGGAACGAATATTNCCGGCCGTAGTAAAACCCAACGAACTGATGATGTTATCNGAAACGACATACACCGGCTTTNGTTCAGTCATTGTATTTTCCATTTCTTTTTCCATTCCGTATAAAAATCCGGATTTTGCAAAACCAATTGATTTTTCACATCCAAGAAAACTTGTATGGTATAAGCCGTGATTACGATTTCTCCCGCTTCGTTATAAATCGTATAATCGAAATGAATTTTAGCGGCTTCGGTAGGAACATACCGTGTTTCAATAACAATTGTTTCGCCCATCGTAACCGGCTTCTTGTATTCAATCTTCAAATCAACGATAGGCGCTTTATAACCTGCTTGGTATATTTCGTTGTAACTGATTCCATCGAAGCGGACGCCAAAATCTTCCCGCCCGTCTTCCATGTACTTTACATAACTTCCATGCCAGGCAATATTCATCGCATCCACTTCGCTGAACCGGATTTTACAGCGGGTGGTTTGAATTAAAGACGATGGCGCTGCTTGTTTTTTCATGTTTATTTGTCCAAAAATATTTTCATCTCTCCCGCCGCAATGAGTGTTTGGTTTACCTCCACTTCAACCGAAACCAAAGTAATGCCGAATATTTCCTGCAGAACGGTAACCGTAGTAAACAAATCTTGTCCTACTTGCGGAAGACTCAGGATTTTCATGTTTTTTATCGCTCCGATATATCCGGTCGGAACCGGAAGTTGTTGTTGCCGGTACTGATATCCAACCCGAAGGGCGCAAGACTGAGCGATGTGTTCGATGATACCGGCTTCGCTCAATAAACCGTTTTCAACCAAGATGTTTTCTTCTTTTACCGTAAGTCCGGAAAAAGACTTGTTATCGGCGATTCCATAAAAAGCGTCAACCATAATAATTGGTTCCCGCTGAGGAATATATTCTTTGATTGCTTCTCCTGCAATCAAGGCTTCCGCAAATATTCCCATAGTAATCCTTTCTTTTTTCTTTTCAGTTTCATCGCTTGTATCTCGCGTTCCGGAACGTCGCCCGGGAAAATCCATGCTTTTCCGGTCTGTTGCGCCCTTGTTCTCAATGTTGCCGGATCGAAATCGGGCGAAAGATAATAACGCGGTTCCAGCAAAGGATCATTAGCCGAAACAATGCCGTCGCGGATAGCGTATTCCTGTAGAATCGTACCCGGATAAATCCGCATTCCGATAAAAGGAAACAACACTGTGTAGCGTAAGCATTTCGAGTTTTCAAACGTTTCGTCCAAAGTCCGGTCGGTTTCGCCATAACCGCCCAATATCATAAAATGAGCATAAAACACATTGTGTTTCAGCGCCAGTTCCGACGTTCTCAAAACAGTGTCAAATGTAAAACTTTTTCCGTAATTTTTCAATTGAATATCGGAAAAAGATTCGCTGCCAAATTCTATATGCGTTAAGCCCGACCGTTTATACAAAGCCATTTCTTCATCCGTCAGATTGGACGGAGAGAAATAAGCCGCCCAATGAATGTTCAGATTTCTCCGAATCATTGTTTCAGCCAATTGCATTGTTTTTTCCCGGTCTGAATTAAACAGGGAATCGGTAAAGAAAATATAACCGGCATTCTTCTCTTTTTGCAGGCATTCAATGGTATTGACAATCTCATCTATATCCAAGGCACGAACGCGACAGCCTTCTATCAGCGGATAAGAACAATAAATACACTTGTAATAACATCCTCTTTTCGTCTGAATATTCAACATTCCGCTGTGTTTCCAATAATAATCAATCCAATCATTTTCGTAATCAACTGTAAGTTTGGATGCAAATGTCCGGCGGGGATTCATGATTACTTTTCCCTGTTCCCAATAAAGCAAGCCTTCAATATGCCGGAAATCCTGTTTATTTTCCAAACAAGCGATTAATTCGGTCAGAGCGGCTTCTCCTTCTCCTTTAATTGCATAATCTGCTCGAAACCGGCGGAACAATAGTTCGGCATACAGTGAAAAACCGGCGCCGCCCAAAATAAGCGGTGCTTGGGAATATTTTTTTATTAATGCTATAATCCGTTCGTAATCAGGGATGAAATTGGTTTGATTTAATGAATTCGCTCCATCAATGTTTCGAATGGATACGCCGATATAATCCGGTTGCTTTTCATCCAATAAAGTTTCAAGAATTTCCGTAGATTGCAGGTTTATATCCCAAGTCAGGACTTCCGTCAATGGCAAATGTTTTCGCAGATAAGTCGCTAAATAGGAAATACCAAGCGGATAAATAGGATAGGGGTCCCGAAGTTGATTTGCCGATAGGAGTAAAATTTTTCTACACATTCCAAAAATCGTAATAATTAAACCATTGTTCCGGATATTTTTTCAAAATATCTTCAAGTGTACGGATATAAGAATCCATCANTTTTTCGGCGTTAAGTTCCGTATCCCGGTCATTTTCCGTTTTTGCAAGTACGAACTTAAATNTATATTTCATCCCTTTTTCCCGCATGGAAAAATAAAAAANAANCGGNACATCCATCCGTTCGGCTAATTGAAAAAGACTGTATGAAAATTTGGCGGGTTTTCCCATGAACTCTACAGACTTGGCTGATTGGTCTNTAATGAANCGGTCGCCTTGNAAACAGACNTATTCTCCTTTTTCCAATGCTTCTTTGATGAGATAAATGTGCGAGAAATCGTTTTCTTGAATAGAAATTATTTTATGNGCAGCCTTATTCAGGTTCTTTTCCAACAGTTCTTTAATCTTTTGATATTCGGCGTCTAACATAACGATGTTTATCTTTTGGGCATATTCGCCGAAAAAGCCGCTTCCGATTTCCCAGTTGCCGACATGCGCTCCGATAAGAATCACGCCTTTGGAACCTTTTAATACTTCGAGAAAAGCCGGATAGTTTTCAAATTCATAGTTGTATNTCCGNGCTTGTCCCGTCCGCACAGCAATTTTATCAATCAAAACCTGACCGAAACGGTAATAATTCAGATACAGCATCCGACCGGATTTGAATAAACCGAAACCCTGTATTTTGCGAAAATATTTCCACCCGGATTGAGTGGCTAAAGGAGCAAACAGAATAAAATAGATAACAACAAACGACAGAAAAAAATAAGCAAACCGTATGCTTAGTTGATTGATAAGAAAAAGAAAGAAACGATGTCCCCAAGCGCCGCCTCTGGATTTTCCTTCCCAAGCAAGTGGTTCACCGGTCTTTTTCTTGTATTTTTTGAAAAATGAAATCATAGAAATCCCGGAAGGTAATCATTCCTTTAAAATCATCCGCCGTCATTTTATATCCGAAATTGTTTTCGATTAAGACTACCATATCCACCAAATCCAAACTATCCAATTCTAAGGTTTGCATTAAGGGTTTATCGGGTTCAATACTATTAATATCAACTTCAAATTCGTCGGTCAAAACTGCATTAATTTTTTCAATCAATACTTCTTTTGTCATATTTATATTATATTTTTTTTACTATTAAACTTGAATTGGTTCCTCCGAATCCGAAAGAGTTCGATAAGAAAGCATCCAATTTTACATCCATTCTTTTTACCGGAATATTCAAGAGCGCCGAATATTCGTCGGGAGTTTCAAAGTTGATATTAGGTGCAATAAAATCATTTTGCATCATAAGGATAGAATAAACGATTTCGCTTGCTCCTGCCATCCACATTTCATGTCCGGTCATGGCTTTGGTTGATGCGACATAGGGTTTTGCATCTCCAAAAACCCGGCTAATCGCTTGCGCTTCCCTGCTATCGCCTATCCAGGTGGAAGTGGCATGCGCATTGATGTATTGTATATCATTCTGTAACATTCCCGCTTGTTTCAAAGCCATTTCTAAGGAAAGTCGCGGTCCTTCGATATTCGGATTCGAGATATGGTCGCCATTGGAAGAGAATCCATAGCCAACCACTTCTCCCAGAATAGTAGCGTTTCGTTTGATGGCGCTTTCGTAGCTTTCCAGAATAACCGTTGCGGCTCCTCCGCTGGGTACTAATCCGTCGCGGTCTTTGTCGAAAGGGCGGGATGCTTTTTGAGGTTCATCTTCTCTTGTCGAAAAAGCGCCGATCCCGTCAAAACTCCCGACAGCATACGGGTTGACTTCTTGCGCTCCTCCGCAAACAATCAAATCCTGGCAGCCTTGTTGAATCATCATCATTCCCAAACCAATCGCATGAGAACCGCTTGAACATGCGGCGGATATGGTCATATTAATACCTTTTAACTTAAATATTACGGAAAGATTCATGCTTATCGTTGAATTCATGGATTTGAATACGGAACCCGAACCGACAAGCATCGTATCTTTTTTGGCCCGGATCGTATCAACTCCTTGAATCACCGATTCGGCCGTACTGTCGTTTCCATATAATATACCGGCAGTATGTTTATTTAAATAATCTGAATTCAATTGCGCCTGTTCAAGCGCTTCAAGCGTTGCCACATAAGCAAAAGCGGCTACATCAGGAAGAGTAATCCGTTGTTTTCGTTCCAGTTGGGATTTTAGATTGGGTGGTTTAATTAGTCCGGTCAAAGAAGAACGGAATCCCAATTCTTTTCTTCGAGGGTCTGTTCCGATTCCGGATTTACCTTCGTATAAAGAACTTAAAACTTCGTTTTGATTCTTCCCTATACAGGAATAAATGCCCATTCCCGTAATAACAACTCTTCTCATGTTAGCGCTAATCATTTTAAGAGTGCAAAGATATTAAAATTTTTTCATTCAAAAATTATTCAAAAATTTCGTAAGACTCTCATCCTGTAGTCCCAATTTTTTACGCAAGCGGAGGCGCGTCGTTTCTACTCCTCGAACCGTGATATTGAGCAGCGGGGCAATTTCTTTGGATGAAAGTTGCATTTTAATAAGCGTACACATCTTCCGTTCGGCAGCGCTCAACGAAGGAAAAGCTTCCGACATCCGTTTAGTGAAATTATTGTGTACCAAATCAAAATTTTCTTCGTATTTGTGAAAAATATCGTCTTCACGGATATTATCGTCAATAATATTATTTACTTCTAAGATTTTTCGTTTAAGTTCCTGAGGAATTATTTCNTGTCCGGAGCGATTGAAAATGCCGGATAAAGATTTTCTAATTTCTATCAGTACTTCATTTTTTCTACCCAAAATAATGGCCGAATTAGCCAACTCTTGACTTTTGTGTTGAATATCCATTTCTAACTTTTCATTTGTCAANCGGATAATTTTCTGTTCTTTCTTTTCGTTTTCAGTCTTAAAAGCCTCTTCTTTCAGCTCTAATTCTTTCTGTTGAAGCATTTTCATTTGTCTTCTTTTCTTTTCGATTCGCCGGTTGTCTAACTTCAATAGAAGGAAAAAAGAAAGAATCATCAGAATTCCGTAAATAATATATGCTCCCAGCGTCAAATACCAAGGCGGCAACACAACAAATGAAAACGAATCTTCGAGTATTTGACCGGTTTCCAACCGGGTTTCTACTTTAAATGTATGCGAACCGATGGGTATATCGGAAAGTACAATATTATCAACAAAAGATAATGGACTCCATTCTTTATTATCCAAGCGGGTACGAAACAATACTTTGTATGGATTAAAATAACTGATTATACCATATTCAACAAGTAGAGAATTATTTCGATAAGGAATTCTCAAAACTCCGGTTGTATCTGTTTCAATGATATTTTCTTCTTGCTGGTAGGAAGCTTTAATTATTTTAATATCGGTTATTTGAAGCGGATAATCCGGCTTTTTTATTGAAGTGGCTGTATTCCAAAGTGCAAAACCGTTTTCATTGGGAATAATTATCAATGAATCACCCACGGGGAACATCCGTTCGAAGTTGGTTATTAATGGAATTGTATGATAACAGGTTACAGCGGAGTTATTATATTTTACGGCTACTATCTCTTCTCCCAAAGCGCAAGTAGCAGTTGGGGTTTGCACAACGGACCGGAATATATTGTTCTTTCCGGAAAATTCAAAAAACCGGTTCAGTCTGGTGTCGCTAACAAAACGTTCGTTTGGATTATAAAAATAAAATCCGGACGGACTGCATAAAACAATCTTTCCCATTAACTGATATATATAGAATTCTTCGGGAATATCTTCGTCTTGATATTTTTTTTCATTTTCCACTTGATTTTGTTCGGTATTTAATGAAACCCGATGTAATTCATTCCGGCTATACCGTAAAAACAACTGATTACCATTTCCTTCTTCAAAATTAATAATGGAATTATTAAGAAATGATAGAGGAGAAGAAGATACCGGATGAATATCCCATTCACGACGAATATTCTTTTCCATCACGAAAAAACCGTTATACGTTGATATCCAGTATTTATCTCTTGTTTGTTTCATAGGACGCACTTCCCAAACGCCGATATTCAAATCCGTAATTTTTATTTCTTTGGAATCAACTACAAACAATCCCCGGTCGTGGCACACAAACAGGCGATCATCAATTATTTGCAAATTCCATACCTGCCCTTGGCTACCCTCGATCAACTTTAATTCGGGTGATGATTCGGTATGCAAAATCGGCCAATCGGTAACAAACAATCCACGGTTAGTGCCCAGATACATTTTCCCTTTGTATAAACGGGCGACATAGCCTGCTCCGTAAAATCCGGAAGCGGAATATAAATTAGTAACAGGATAATTCAATGCAACATAATCAATTCCATTATCCAGACCCAACCACAGATTATCGTTTCCGTCAAAATAAATAGAAAGAATCGTATTGTTTTGCAAACCATGTAATTCGTTGATATATTTGAGTAATCTCCCTTCGTTCGTAATCAACACCAAACCTTTCAAAACCGTTCCGATAGCGATTTGATTCTCTTTAAGAGCGATGGAAAATAATTCATTTTTCTTCATAAACTCATCGGCTTCCGTATGAAAAGGGGTAAGTCCCTTTTCATCCCACAGGAACAAACCATCCCGAGCCGTCGCAATCAACACTTTATTTCCAAAAGGCAGAATGTCCCTTAATTTTTGCCGGGCCATCGCTTCCGTATTCGGCAAACGGTAAAATGCCTCTCCCGCAAGAATAAAGATACCGGAAGCGGTACCTATATATAAGGTATTGTTAATTAAACAGGAACAATCAATTTTATCCGGAGCGCGTATAGGGACCAATGCTTCGTTCAACCATTTTACCACAACCTGGTCGCCGCAAAAATAAATAGCCTTGTCTATTTCATAGATTTTCCAAACATTTCCCAAATTAAATGTCGGATTCTCGTATGGATTTTCAATTGTCCGGTAATGCTTTTTTCCATCCGGAGAAGATTCCAAATATCCGATTTCACCGACGCCTCCTACATAAATCCGGTTGTCGCTCCGTGAATAAAAAAGGCTTCGGGCGTCAATATTATTGCGAAGCGGATAGAGATTCCAACGTTTTCCATTGAATTCCAATACGCCTGTTTTATTGGCAAAATACATCCACCGGTTATCCAATTGTGTAATTTGCCAATTTTGACTTCCCGCATTATAATCGCTTCGTGAATAATTCTTTATAAAGTTTGTCCATTCAGCTGAACATAAGCAAGAAACAAGCAAAAGTATTATAGTCAAAAATCTTTTCAGAATCATGATTGATTTTTCCATAAATCCGCTAAATGTAGTGATTATTTTTAAAATGGGAAAATAAACCGGTTTCAAATTTTCAAATTCAAATAAAAATTGGTAATTTTGTCCTTAACTATTTATGATATTTATGAATTTTACAATCATTATCGTTCTTCTTGCAATCATTATTTTCTTTGTTGCCATTAGTATAATATTAACTGTCATAAAGAAAAAAGAAGATCCTTTTAGTGAGTGGAAAGAAAAATTCATCCAAATAGATGCAATACTTTCAAAAATTGACCCGTTGATCCGGGATGAGTTCGGAAGAAGTCGCGAAGAAAGCGGACGTTCATTCAAGGAAAACCGCGAAGAATTGAATAATTCATTTAAACTACTTGGAGATACGCTGACAAAAACCGTTGCTGAACTTTCCAATGCACAGAAAGGTCAGTTTGAATTATTTTCGAACCGACAGGAACAAATCCGGAAAGATTCGGAAGTAAATTTAAAAGAAATTAGGGAAACGGTAGAAAAAAGACTTCAGACTTTACAGGAAGAAAACAGTAAGAAATTGGACGAAATGCGCAAAGTCGTGGACGAAAAATTGCAGGAAACGGTCGAAAAACGGTTCAACGAATCTTTCAAACTAATCAACGAACGTTTGGAACAAGTTCACAAAGGCTTGGGAGAAATGCAATCGTTAGCCTCAGGCGTCGGCGACTTGAAAAAAGTATTGACGAATGTGAAAACACGCGGAAATCTCGGCGAAATCCAATTAGGTGCTATTTTAGAACAGATTTTATCGCCGGAACAATATGAACAAAATGCTGTTGTCAGGGAGAATAGCTCAGAACGGGTGGAATATGCTGTTAAATTACCGGGAAAAAATAACGATGAAAAATCATTACTGTTGCCTATAGATTCAAAATTTCCCAACGAAGATTATCAACGTTTGTTAGACGCCTACGAAAATGCAACAAACCTGAGCGTACGCGACCGGGAAGCAATCGCCAAACAATTTGAAAATTCGGTGAAAAAAAGTGCGAAAGATATCCGGGATAAATACATCAATCCTCCGGTTACAACCGATTTTGCCATTTTGTTTGTACCGACTGAAGGATTGTATGCGGAAATTCTCCGCAGGACGGGACTTTTTGAAACTTTGCAGCGGGACTATAAGATTACGGTAGTCGGTCCGACCAATTTGGTTGCTTTCTTAAGCAGCCTGCAAATGGGATTTAAAACGCTGCAAATTGAAAAACGTTCCAGTGAAGTTTGGAGTGTCTTGGGCGCAGTTAAAACGGAATTCAACAAGTTTGGAGTAATGTTGGAAAAAACAAAAAATAAATTACAACAGGCAACCAACGAAATTGATCAAGTGGGCGTCCGTTCGAGAGCCATTGAACGAAAGTTGCGTACGGTTCAAGAACTACCTCAGGAACAAACCATTGAATTGCTCGATGAAGCAATGGCAATTGAAGAAGACAGCCGGATAGAAATCGGGGATAATGATGAATAGGATTTTAGTGATTATATAGAACAAAATATATTTATTCTTGCTTGGAATGAGAATCAGGATTACGTTGCTTTTGTTATATTTTACTTGCTGTTTTTTGCAAGTCAATGCGGATGAAAGGTTTAAACGCGGTCTTTTTTTTAAGTCGTTTGAAGTAGACAAAGACAAGCGTACATATCTGAATCTTACGCCTGATAAATCTTTAGATTTAAGTAAAGGATTTATCGTGGAATTCGATCTGAATTTAAGAAATGAAGTCCAGAATTTCGGTTATGTTTTCCGGTTAATTTGTAACGACACCCTGAATATTGACCTGCTCTCGAATATTGCATCATCTGAAGCTAAATTCTCGTTAGTTATAGGACACCAATCATTAGTCAAATACCCAAATTCTGAAATCAATTTTCCGGAAAAAACCTGGATCAAAGTAAGGATACGTTGCAATCCGGCAACAAATGAAATAGATCTTTCACTGAATGGAATAGAAAAAACAATCCGGTATCCGATTGACAAGTTGAAACATTTTCGTATCTATTTTGGAGGTAATTCTCATTATATTTTTTCAACAACCGATATTGCCCCCATGACCATCCGGGATATCCGCATATTCGATATAACATCGAATCTTTTACGCTATTGGAAATTAGAGCTTCATGCTCACAATGCCGTTTACGACGAATGTGAAAATGCAAAGGCTGTAGTATTTAATCCGCAATGGGAAATTGATAGTCATACAAATTGGAGTAAACGAACATCATTGGTCTTGCCCGGCGCTAATTATTGCATGACTTTTGATCCGGTGAATGATCGTATATTTATCGTAAAGGACAAAAATATATACATATATCATACAAGAAACCGAACGATGGATACTATCGAAGTCAGTCAGGGAGTTCCATACAATACGGAATTTAGTCAATTGGAGTACAATCCGGTTAAAGATGAATTGATTTCCTATCGTTTTGAAATGAATCATTTAGCTACATTTAATTTCCAATCGTTGAAGTGGAATAACGAAGACCAAACAATAGGACTTCTCCGTTATGGGCATCACAGTAATTGTTATATAGCTGANGANAGTTTGTTAATTACTTTTGGAGGNTATGGTTATCACCGTTATAACAGCATATTNTACAAATACAATCCGGTTACGGGCATTTGGGAAAATTATAATTTATCGTCGGCAATAGAACCGCGTTATTTAGGTAGTATGGGATATCTCGGCGATAAAGAAATATTGTATTTTGGCGGATACGGCAATGAATCGGGACGGCAAGAGGAGTCCCCCAAAAATTATTATGATTTATTCAGTATTAATACAGACGAGACGACAGTAAAAAAGATATGGGAATTACCCAATCCTGAGGAACATTTTACAAACTCCAATTCGTTGGTTATTAATAAAAATAACAGAAAATTTTATGCATTGGCATATTCCAACAAGCGTTATACATCAGTTATTAGACTTCATGAATACAACCTTGATAAACCCGAATATCGTACAGTCGGCGATTCTATACCTTATTTTTTCAGCGATGTAGAATCGTTTTGCGACCTGTTTCAGAGTTCCGACAGTACCGAATTATATGCCATCACTTCGTCTGTNANGAATAATTTTTCTGAAATTTCTATCTACTCAATCGCCTTTCCGACATTGAGTACTGAAGAGATCATTCAACATTNGCAATCCCAATCGAATGTATGGGTTTGGTTATGGCTGGTAATACCCGCAGGTTTTATTGTTGTNTTCATTCTTTTTCGGAAAAGAAGATACAGACGAAAGCTTACAGATAGCGCTGAAATTGAACAAATCTTTGACAATAAAGAAAAACCTATTCTATTTAAAAGTCTTTCTTTAGAAAAGAAGCATTCATCCATCCATTTGTTGGGGAATATTCGAATTATGGACAGTAACAGCCTCGATATTACAAAAAATTTTACTCCAACCACTACGCAATTATTTCTGCTGCTTTTGATATCAACTATCAATAACGGACAAGGCGTCACTTCGCAGGAACTAAGGAAATTATTGTGGTTCGACAAGGATGATGAAAGCGCCCGTAACAATCGCAATGTGTATATTAATAAACTTCGGTCTATTTTAAAATCCTTTGAGGAAATCAGGATAATAAATAACGAAGGCTATTGGACGGTACAATCGGAAAAAACGGTTTTCTGTGATTATGAAAGAGTTCTGTTATTAATTCAATCACTGAAAACCGGCAATCAATTCAATAAAAAATTACTGGCGGANTTGGTGGATATAGCNTCGAAAGGAACNCTTTTACCTTATATCCAACAGTCGGAATGGATCGAACCCTACCAATCGGATTATGCCAACCGGTTAATAGAATGTTTGATGGAAAATAGTAAACGCGATGAAGTGAAAGCAGATTTAATTTTACTGCTGAAAATAGCTGAAGCGATTCTGTTGCACGACAATATTGACGAAGACGCCATTAATCTTAAATGCTACGCCTTGTTCCGGTTGGGCCGGAGAAACCAAGCTTTACAGGTATTTAACAAGTTCACTTCCGATTACGAAATCTTACTTGCCGCCAAACATAACCTTACATTTGAAGAAATGATAAAACTAAAATAATTCGGTTTCTTTCTTCCATTGTCCTGTTTTCTTGCATATAATGTGCCGGATATACCACTAAAAACCTTGATTATATTGATGTTAC
>JGI24702J35022_10001616_pt1 | contig 13938 bp, 11 predicted proteins | sample TergutTh196P4_FD_35022 | JGI IMG/M metagenome (IMG submission 35022)
TTCCATACATTATTGGCCCAACGATTTCGGACTGTACAATATGGCGGGAAATGTCGCCGAGTGGGTTCTTGATGTGTACAGGCAGGAAACGGACGATATGGCAGAACTAAATCCATATAGGGGAAATATTTATGAAACATGGGATTTGGAAGACGACGGCATGATTAAAGAACGGGACGAACAGGGCAGAGTTCCCAAAGTTCCTGTGTCCGATTTTAAAAATGACAAACGCAGAAATTACCGTTCCGCCAACAATGTGAATTATTTAGACGGCGATTTCGCCTCCAATTTGGATAACGAAAGGTGGAGAACGAAAGAATCGGTAAACTCGACAAAAATGATGTATGATAAAAACCGAACAGGTTATCCGCAAGGAACATTTTCTTTGGTAGATGACCACGCACGAGTATATAAAGGCGGTTCGTGGACAGATGTGCAATATTGGGCAAGTCCGGGTATGAGAAGGTATTTAGACCAAGACGAAGCAACCAGATACATCGGTTTCCGTTGCGCCATGTCCCGCATGGGACCTACTGACGGAAAAGGAAAGTAAATTTTACTTTTATTTTTTTTATGGTTTTCATTTTTATATGTTAAAAGCCTCCGTTCGCTATGGAGGCTTTTGTTTTGAGAGGTCGAGCGATTAATTATGGATACACTATATATATATTATAAAGAAACACAAACGGTCTGCACCGATACGCGGACAATGGAAAAAGATTGCCTCTTCTTTTGCCTGAGCGGAGAACACTTTGACGGCAACGCTTTCGCCGAAGAGGCATTGAGCAAAGGGGCTAAATATGTGGTGATTGACAATCCTGCATACAAACTTGGCGATGTCTGTATTTGCGTCCCCAATTCGTTGGCTGCCCTGCAACAGTTGGCAGCCCATCACAGAGATTGTTTGCAAATACCTGTTGTAGGCATTACGGGCACCAACGGCAAAACCACGACAAAAGAACTTGTTCACGCCGTTTTGTCGGAGAAATACAGGGTAACAGCCGCCAAGGGCAACCTCAACAACCACATCGGCGTTCCCTTGACTTTGCTTTCCATCAAACCAGATACCGATATTGCCCTAATCGAAATGGGGGCAAATCACGCGGGGGAAATCGCCTTTTTATGCGAAATAGCCAAGCCCAATTACGGAATAATCACCAACATCGGCAAGGCTCATTTGGAGGGGTTCGGCTCGGTGGAGAACATTATTCAAACCAAATCGGCGTTGTATAAATATGTAAAACAATCCAACGGCACGCTGTTTGTGAATGCGGACGATGCTTTGTTGATGGATTTATCAAAAGAAACAAAGCGGCTGACCTACGGGAAAAGCGGCGATTGTTGCGGCGTTTTGAACGAAAACGACTTGCAAATGGCGTTTCAAATTTCCGATTACCCACGCACGATAACTACCCAATTGACAGGCAGTTACAACTTTTACAATGCCATGGCGGCAGCGGCAGTAGGCAAATATTTCTCCGTCCCGATGGACAAAATTGCACACGCACTTTCTGCTTACACGCCCGACAATAGCCGCTCGCAAATCGTGCGAAAAGGAAGCTATACCTTGATTTTAGACGCCTACAATGCCAATCCGTCCAGTATGAAATTGGCAATCGAAAACATTGCGGGAATGAATGCTGAAAACAAGGTTTTGCTGCTGGGCGGCATGGCGGAATTGGGCGGAGCAAGCACCGCCGAACACCAATCTATCGTGGACTTAATCCGCACATTCTCCTTTGATTATGTCTATTTGTTCGGCGATGAATTTGCTAAAACAAATGCCGATATTTCGTGGATTTACACCGACTCCGAACAACTTCAAACCGCACTAAAAAGCACGCTCCCCGACAATGTAACGGTTTTAATTAAAGGGTCTCGCTCTATGGGAATGGAACAGTATGCCGATGCTCTGCTAAAAGCATGCTGATGCTTTGCTAAAAGTATGCCCATACTTTTATTTCATCATAACCATACTTTTGTTTCATGATGCCCATACTTTTCCAAGAGCATGCCCATGCTGATTAGGGCAAAACGAAAGGAACACAACTTACAAATTCTCTGCAAAAAAAGAAAAATTGACTTTCCCGTAATGCCGTTGTTGGAAAAACTTGGGGTGTTGTTGGAAATCCACCGCAACGGCGTGTTCGATGACCAAAAAACCGTTCGGGGAAAGCAAGCCGTTTTCAAAGACTAATTGGGGAATGGCACTGTATTTATCCCAATCGTAAGGCGGGTCGGCGAAAATCACGTTGAATGGCTGTTTGCAGTGGGAAATATACTCAAGGGCATCATTTCTAACCACTTGCAACTGCTCAAAGTGCAGCGACTTCGCCGTTTTTTCAATGAAATCGGCACAGGCTTCGTTGTTGTCCACCGCAACGACTTCCACCGCTCCGCGAGCCGCAAACTCGTAACTGATATTGCCCGTTCCCGCAAATAAATCCAACACCTTAACGGTATCGAAATAAAAATAATTGTCCAAAATATTGAACAGGCTCTCCTTAGCAAAGTCGGTGGTTGGACGCACAGGCAGGTTGGGCGGTGCAACAATTTTTTTCCCGCGATGGTTTCCGCTTATTATCCGCATCGTACAAGTCAAATAATATCACAATAATAGTGATAATTTACAAACAAATCGAACCCGCTTTTCTCCATCAATTCCACTTTGGCAACATACTTTTTGACCGCTGTAAACAAAGACGATTGCTCCGTAATGTTTCCGCAGAAAACAAGCGGAACAAGTTCGGCATTCGGATAGAATTTCCGCAAAAAACAGAGGCAGTAATACAAAAAATCGGCTTCGGTTTCAAAGGCAAAACTGTTGCAGGCGAGCAAGCCCTTTGCGTTTCGTGCAAGTATAGTGAAATTGTTATCTTCCACAAAGACAAGACTTTCCGCTTGCGGCTCCCTGACGGAAACTTTTTCCAGCAACGCCCCGATGGTTGTTTTCAGTTCGTAGTTTGGAAAAGTTTCCTTGACTTTTTTATACAAATCGGCGTTCCACAACGAAAGATTGTACATATCTCCGCCGTTTATTTTCTCCGCAACAGGCACATATTCTTTGGAACGGCTCGTCAGCAGGTCGGCGATGGATTTGTTCAGATTTTCGACATAAAACGCTTCGGGGATTTGGGTGTTGCAGGTCGTGTACAGTTGAAATACCGCCCTGCTGCACGCACGATGCTGTTGCCCGCAGGCTTTTTCGATTGCCGCTATCTTTTCCTCAACGGACAAATTCGGCACAAAAGCATACCGCTCCAACGACAAAACCGCCCTATCTTCCGCACAGACAGCCAAACAAAACCCGCTCGAAAACAAACGGACAACACAAACCGCCGACTCCCAATGCTCGGAAGATTGCCTATCGGTGTTGGCATAACAAAAAACAGAAATTGCCTGTTCCATACTGTTCTACTGCCAATTTCCGTCAGTGGACGCCTCGTCCAAAGAGCCTAAAATAAGGTCTTTCACGTTGTCGCGGTAACTGAAATGAGGTCCCAAAAATTGTTTTTGCATACCGCTAAACAAAAAACCGCCCATAAACGCCTCTTTTACACGCACATCATTGTCTAAATCCTTCAAATACTGATGTTTGTAAGCCGTAACCTGATACACATGCACCACGATGCTCCCTTTGGGAATGGTATCGGCTTTGAGTTCAAAACTCTCCCCTTTCGAATAAGGAACAACGTTAATTCGGCTGATGTCCATACCGGGCAACGCCTTGCCGATTTCCTCTTTGGCATCAACAAGCAGCGTATCCCTTCGGACAATCTTCAACTTGACAGCCTGTTCCTCTGTCAAAGTATCGGGAACATTACCCTCTTTCAACACAACCGTTACTTTGCCGTTGTTGAAAAAATCTTTCAACGCATCAAAATCTTTTGCGTAAAAACCGTTCTCCGCTTTGTAAAATGCTTGCAATGAGCGGATTTGTTCCAACTTCGCAACAACGTCTTTCTTACGCGCCTCGTACACGTTGTTGAACTTCTCAGGACGCACAATGGAGCGGTAAATCAACAACACAAACAAAACAATGCCTGCAAGCAGGGCAACCTGAATAACTATATACTTCGTACTTTTCATTTGAATAAGTAATTACATTTGTTTTAACTTCAATTTGCAAAGATACACTTTTTTAATTATGAATGATGAATTATGAATTATTTTTTTGTCAGAACTTTGATTTTTTTCTGAAAACGAAAAAAATACGCAGTCCTGAGGATTGAAAACTAAAATTTTTCGTTCGCACATTGCACCGCCGCACAAGCAAGCAAGGCTGCCGTTTCGGTGCGGAGGCGGAATTTCCCCAAAGATATAGGGATAAAACCATGAGAAACAGCCTGTTGTACTTCTTTGAGCGAAAAATCTCCTTCGGGACCGATAAGAATTAAGGTATCTTGTCGGGGACGGCAAACTTTTTGCAATAAGGGCGGATTTTGTGCCAAATCGCCGCAATAAGCAATGTATTTCTGCGGATAATGGTCGAAAGTTTGCGAAATGAAAGCGGTAAACGGAATACTTGGATTAAAAGTCGGCAAATCAATGCGGAGCGACTGTTTCATGGCGGCAATCATCAGCCGTTGCATGCGGTCGGTTTTTACGGAAATATGTTCGGAGTTTTCGCATGCCAATGCCGTAATTTCCGTAATCCCGATTTCGACTGCTTTTTCGATAAACCACTCCAATCGGTCGCTGTTTTTGGTAGGAGCAACGCCGATATGGAGTTTGTACAGCAGTTGCGGATAATTCGCAACTTGCTCCAACACAGCAATTTGGCAGCCTTTAATGTCGTTATCCTGCATCTCTCCTTTGTAGAGATTGCCTTTGCCGTCAGTCAGAAACAGTTCATCGCCCCTTTTCAACCGCAAAACCTTAACGCAGTGCCGCGACTCCTGCTCGCTGAANCGCAACTCCCCCGCTATGAGATTGTTTTCAATGTAAAATAAATGCATGGGTCAAAGGTACAGTTTTTTAATTTTTTCGGGTAATATCCCCCCTCTTTATTTTTCCACAGGCAGCGGTTTGTTTATTTCTTCCTTCCATGGCAAGCCGTATTTATTGAGTTTTTCCATAAACGGGTCGGGGTTGAATTCTTCCACATTCATTACGCCTGAGCCTGTCCATTGGTTGGTCAAAACCATCATAGCGCCTATCATGGCGGGAACGCCCGTAGTATAGGAAACCGCCTGCGCCCCGCATTCCTTATAGACTGCCGCATGGTCGCAATTATTCCACACATAATAGGTTAATTCTTTTCCGTCTTTTATCCCTCTGATTTGGCAACCGATAGACGTTTCGCCCTTGTAGCCCTCGCCCAAAGATGCAGGTTCGGGCAAAACGGCTTTCAAAAACTGCAAGGGAACAATCGGACGCCCCTCGTACAGAATGGGTTTGATACTGGTCATGCCTACTTCCTGCAACACGTTCAATACATTAATATATTTTTGTCCGAAAGTCATCCAAAAACGTGCACGCTTCAATGTCGGGAAATTTTTGACCAAAGATTCCAATTCTTCGTGATACAGCAAATAGGATTCTCTCGCTCCGATATTGGGATATTCAATCGGTTTATGAATTTCCAACGGATTGGTTTCCAACCACTTACCGTTTTCCCAATAGCGACCCTTTTGGGTGATTTCCCGAATATTAATTTCAGGATTGAAATTGGTTGCAAACGCTTTTCCGTGGTCTCCCGCATTGCAATCCACGATGTCCAAATAATGAATTTCATCGAAATAATGCTTTTTTGCGTAAGCGGTGAAAATGCCCGATACGCCGGGGTCGAAACCGCAACCCAAAACGGCTAAAATCCCCGCATCTTTAAAACGCTGTTGGTAAGCCCATTGCCAACTGTATTCAAACTTTGCCTCGTCAATCGGCTCGTAATTTGCCGTATCCAAATAATGGGTACGCGTTTGCAAACAAGCCTCCATAATCGTCAAATCCTGATACGGCAATGCAATATTTATGACTACATCAGGCTTAAAACCATTGATAAGTTCGACCAATTGCGGCACATTATCCGCATCAACCTGTGCGGTTTGTATCCTGCTTCCGCCAACCGCCTCTGCAATTTTCTTACACTTCGACTCCGTGCGGCTCGCCAACAGAATATCGCTAAAAACTTCCGGTACTGACGCACATTTAAAGGCAACAACCGCACCTACGCCTCCCGCTCCAATTATTAAAACTCTTCCCATATCCTATATTTTTTGCAAAGATACACAATTTTTTTCAATTACGAACTACAACATTTTTTTTGTGTACTTTTTTTAATTTCCTTTGTGTTATTTTGCGGTTAAATTTTCGTATCATCGTCAAAATAGAGTGCAAAAACGAGATTATCAATGTGATTTTTCAGTTCCGTTTGCATTTCAAAATCTATTGCTTCGAGGTTTTTGAGTTCCTGCAAAGTTACGGATTCTCTATTGAAAATCAAACCATTATCAAAATATTTTTCTAAAATTAGTTTTTTTACAAAATTTTCCTTGCCTTTTTCGATTTTACAGGAAAACTCTTTTTTATTGAAAGCCAAAATTAAATTATTTTCCTTAACTTCCACATTATCAAATCGTTGCACCATTAAATCTTTGAAATCAGCCAAATCTTTCAAAGTAACTTTTTCCAAATCAAGCATTTTTTCGGTTTGGATAATAATTTTATCTTTAATTGCTTGATTTTCAGGAGTTATTTTGGGAATGCGGATAAATTGTTTGATGGATTTGATTGCCAAAGTAAAATTTTTCTCATTTTCGTTTTTCAATTTTCTTCGTAAAACAGAAAAATTCAGTTCGGAGTTTAGTAGGGCAAAAAGGTATAAAATTTCATTTTTGTTGTCGCTGCCTATGGCGTTGAACTGATTTCTTGCCCAAATTACAGGTTTATCGGTATAGAAAAATCGCTTGGCATTGGTATGCGTCCAAAGAATTTTATATTTGCTATCCAATAATTTATATTCCTGATTTCCCTGCCGCAACGCAATTCTATTTGGTAAATCTCCATTTCTTACATTTTGCCAATATCCCTTTATCTCTCTGATACAGAAGTATTTATTATTCGTTTTGGGATAGATATAATCTGATTTTTCTTGCAAAATCAATTTTTCGTCAATGCTGTAACCACCATCAAAATAAAAATTGCTATGAAATTTTTTTGCAGCAAGCGTATGATTATAATAACAGTCTATATTATCGGTATTTTTGTTATATTTTCTAAAAAATTTTATTTTGTCTTGATTTTGCTTTATAAAATTCCAATTTTCAACGTTTTCCAGAAGTTCAGATTGTAAAATATGTTTCGCCTTGTTCCTGTGTCTTCCCTTGAAATAAACCTTAAAACTTTCGCCTTGTTTTGTAAAATAGGGTTTATAATTTATGATTTCAACTTTGTGATTTTTTTCTGGGATTTCTTTTTTTACAACAAAAATCAGCGAAGATGTAGCGATTGGGCGTTTTTGCTGTAATCCTCTGCCTGTGAACAAGTTACCGTCAAAAGTGAGCAATTTTTCTATCGTTGTATTTTTTGCTAAATGATAACGTAAAACATCGTAATCGCCTGTGGTTAACATATTTTGCGGAATGATATAACACATTTTTCCGCCTTTTTTCAACAAAGACAAACCTAAGGCAATAAAAAATGCGTACAGATTTGGATTGGGGCGACCTTTTTTGGCGTTGTTCGGTATTGAATGTAAATTTACGCCGTAAATATCGTTCATATACAATTTTTTATCCGCATTTTTTGTCCCGTCCGTATTTTTCCCTCTCATATATGCCGCAAAAGGAACATCATCTTTGTAACATTCGTTCAATCCCACGTAGGGCGGATTTCCCACCACAAAATCGAACCGCATTCGCTCGCCGTTGTGTCCCTGCATAGATTCTATCATTTCCTGCAAATTTTTGTCGTCCCGCATAAACGAATCATAGCCCAAATGCGTTTTTGAAAACAAAGTCGGATAGTCAATTTCGGGATTTACCGCACCAATCCCCGCATCTAAAAACTCGGAAATACTGTCCTTTGTCTTGAAAACTTTTATTTTTTCAGTCATCGGATTTTCGTAATCATCGTTGATAATCAACGGCAAAAGACGCATCAAAATGTTCATTTCGGCAAGATAAAGCGGAAACTCTTCTATATCGAGTCCAAAAATATTTTTACTTATTAACTGTTCTATTTTTTGTGCCTCATTTTGGGAAAGTTGCTCGGGAAAACACCTCAAAATAGCATCAACCGCCGAATACAAAAACGTTCCCGCACCGCACGCAGGGTCAATAATTGACCACTTATCACTGTTTTTTTTCAACTCTTGCGGAACGTAACCCATTTCCTCCAGCATCAAATTAACAACTTCAGGGTCGGTAAAATACTGCCCTTTGTTTTTGTCTTCGTACAAATCTTTCAAATAATTTTCGTAAATAAACCCAAAAATTTCGTTTTTCAGATTTGCAAAATGGTATTTGTTTATGTAAATAAAAATATCAAGCCACGGAGCAATATCATTGAGTTCCACAATAAATGGAATATCGAGTTTTTTTATCAAATGTTTGTCAATTTGCTCCTGCTCTTTTGAAAACGGTTTGTATATTTTTGTTGAAATAAAAGTGGAAATATCACGAATAATCACAAATACATCGCTAAAAAAATCGTTATCTTCCAATGAACGTCTTATTTGTTTGAGAAAATAATCAAATTTCTCTTTGAAAACTTTGAAACCATTGTCAATCAATACTTTATAAAGAATATATTGAATTAAATAAGCATACGAAATTTCTACCTGCAATTTTTCCGAAACATTGTCAAAAACGCCGATAGATTTCATTTTTGCCTTGAATTTGCCAATCAATTTTGTTGTGTCGTCAAAGAAAATTTTGCGGTTTTCGGCATCGTTCAAATCCATTTTTTCTTCAAACAAATTCCGCTGACCAGACGGGCTAAATAGTTGAATATAATAGTGTTCGGGCTTTATGTAATCGTTCCAAAACGATAAAAATTCGGCTGGATTGTCCAAAATTTCGTCAATCGTAAATTTGGAATAAGTTGTTGCCCTGTAAAACCGCCATTCGTTGCCGTCCGTCAAAATGCCGTACTGTTTACTGTAATCGAGTTGGTAGCGTTGCAGTTGCGTAATTCCCTCATTTATGCGGGTATAGCACTTCGCCTCGACGGGAATTGTAACCTCATTGTCAATGTACAATATAAAATCGGGGCGACCTTCTTTGCCCAAAACCGCATCGTGCGTAAACGTGCCAAGTCGCTGATACTTAGGCGTTTTCGATAAATTAAAAAGTTCTTTCGACTCCAACATATCGGACACAAAACTATGCACTCCCGAACCGATTTCGAGTGTTTTATACGCCTCGGCGTTGGTTTTCCACTTGGTTTTGAGTTGGTTTAAGTTGAGGTTATCCATCGAAATACATTTTTTGCAAAGATAGCATTTTTATACATATAATAATCCTACAAATCCTGTTTTCTCAAAACTGCCAGACCTATTAAAGCAAATACGATTATTTGAATGATTGAGGATACAGTGGATACATTGAGATTAAAATTAACATTGTATTCAAATGACAAAAGCAGAGGCATAGTGAACATCGTTTGAACAAAGGATACGGCGAATAAAAACCCGATAAAAAGAAAAATTCCCGAAACTCTTCCTTTGGTTATGATTACGGCAGTAGTGAGCGTAACAAAGTAAGCCAACAAAGAAAAAATAACCCTTAACACAAACGGAACAATATTTGAAAGGGTAAAATTTTCAATAAATTGCTGCATCATTTCTACAAAAACTTCAGGATAAACAAGCAAAAATGTTACCGCAGGAATAAACAATATTGCAAGTGTTGCCATAAAACAGGTAAGAATAGTCGCACTGATTTTCACAAGATAATACTTTTCCCGCGAAACGCCGCTGGCAAAAATCAAACTCATCACTCTATTTTTGTAGTCCGTATTCAATAAACGAAATGGATAAAGAAGCGAAAAAACAGCCAAACCGAGAACGGTAAAAACAAGTAGCAACCAATAAATTGCATAACCGGTTTCATATTGGGAGTCTCCCGCAAAACCACTTTTTTCCAGTGATATGCTCCAAAAAGTTAAAAGCAACATCATCATCGTCAAAACCGCAATAAGCAACAAATAGGGCTTATCGTTGCGGTTTTTGTACATCTCCATCTTAAAAATATTTTTCAATTCCATTGTATTTCCTCCCTATTTCATTAAGTTAATAAATTTATTTTCTTTTTTTATCTGATAAAATTCAATCTCTTTGGCGACCGCCTGCTTAAACAGTTCTTTATATTTTGCTTCGCCGAGTTCAAATGTAATGAATTTGTCCTGTTCTTCAAACGTAATTCCGTTGGAATGGAGCAAGTCCGTAAAAATGGTTTTATCGCTTATTTCCACTCGGTAAACATAATCCTGTTCACTATTTTTCAAATCAAAAACAGCCTGAAAATCGCCTTTGCTCATCAACAGCACTTTGTCTGAAAGCGTTTCAATATCTTCCTGTATGTGGCTCGAAATCAGAATCATACGACCTCGATTTTTTAGCCCAAGCAGGTAATTTTTAAACCAATTTACGCTTTTTGCATCAAGTCCGCGGAAGGGTTCGTCGAAAATCAGAACCTCGGCATCGTTCATAACCGAGACCAACAAAATGAGTTTTTTGTTCATTCCCAGCGAATAAGTCCGCACTTTTCGATTGATGCTGTCGGCGATTTCCAATTCGCGAGCAAGTTGCAAGGCGTGCGTTTCGTCAAATCCGCCCCGCAATCCGCCGAAATAACGCAGATTGAACAATCCCGTATGGTTTTTGTACAGTTCCATATCGTCCAACACGATGCCCACTTTCGACAAGGCTTTGAGATTTTGCTTGATATTTACATCATCAATCAGCACTTTTCCCGTGTAATTGGTGATAATATTTGTCAAAGCCTTAAAAAACGTGGTTTTTCCCACGCCGTTTTTTCCTACAATTCCGTATATTTTCCCCTGTTCAAATTCCGCACTCGAAACGTTCAGCACCCGATTCGAACCATAAGAAAACTGCAGATTTTCAACTTTTATTACCATAAAACTATCCTAATAAATTAAAATAAACACTCTTCATTAGCATTTCCCCAACGCCAACTTTCTATAATTTGCGAAGATACACTTTTTGTATCTATAATTGCCTGCGAAACATTAATTGTTCAATTTCTTCACCAACAAAATATTTCCTTCCAATACTCTCTCCACCACTGCCAAATCGCCTGTTTTGAGCGTATCGCCGTCCGTTACCGCATCGTATTCCCGAATGCTGCCCTTGACGCTTAACTGCACTTTTCCCATTCTCTCCCGATGTCCCGCAATGACAAGATACACATTGGCGTTCAATCCGACAGTTTCTTCGATGGAAATATTTCCGCTCTGCACCATCTTGGACAACTGAAAAAACATCCACATCACAACGCCCACCAAAATACAGCCGAAAAGCGTACTTACCGCACCCAACAAAAACAAATTTCCGACAGAATGATAAAAAACCAGTCCGCACCAACTAAAACCCAACAAAAAATTTATCAAATTGCGGAAAGTGAAGAGTTGAAAGGGATAAACCCCGTCAAATCCGTCCGCATTTGCATCGGCGTCCAGCCCGCTGTCTGAATCCATACCGACAAAAGTCATCACGGCTTGCACCGCAAAAATAAGCGTGGTAGTGCCTGCAATACAGTACAACACCTTCTGCATAATCTCCAAAGAATTCCACCAACTTCCCATAATCGTAACCTTTATTATTATATTAATTTGCAAAGATACACTATTTTTCTTATTTGTTGATTTGACAACTAAAAACTACACTCTACACTCTAAAAACTAAACTCTAAAAAAAGTGTATCTTTGCAAACTAATTTACATTAATATATGATAAGATGAAAAAGCAGTTTAAGATACCCCACACGTTTACCATCGTTTTTTTTATTGTGGTTTTGGCGGCGGTAGCGACTTGGGTCGTGCCGAGCGGAGAGTTTGTGCGTGAATCGGTACTGTTGGACGATGGTTCGACAAAAGAAGTGGTCGTTCCCGATTCTTACCACGCATTGGAGGAGTCTTCGCCACAGACGTGGCAAGTGTTTTCCGCTTTTTTCAACGGTTTTTTAAGAACGTCCAATATCATTGCCTTTATTTTTATCATCGGCGGGGCTTTTTGGATTTTCAACCATACCAGAGCCATTGACGTAGGCGTCGGTGCTTTCCTGTCGTTGATGGGGAAAATGCAAAATCTCAAACTGTTTAAGAATGTTGATTTGAATAAAGTGGTGATTATCTGCATTATGCTGCTGTTCAGCCTGTTCGGTGCTATTTTTGGAATGAGCGAGGAAACGATAGCCTTTGTCATTATTTTCATTCCGCTGGCAATTTCGATGGGATACGATTCCATTGTGGGTATGGCGATGTGCTATTTGGCTGCTCACGTGGGATTTACAGGGGCAATGACCAATCCGTTCACCATCGGCATCGCTCAGGGATTGGCAGAATTGCCCACTTTTTCGGGATTGGAATATCGTTTTATTTGCTGGTTGATATTCACCGCATTAGGCATATTTTTTGTGTTGATGTATGCGGCAAAGGTCAAGAAAAATCCGAAATTTTCGCCGATGTATAAGTTGGATAATTATTGGCGGGAACGCAATCACCCTACGAATGTAGAGAAAATTGAGATTAAGAAAAATAAATCTTCGTGGGTTGTTTTTGGGGCATTGCTGGCATTGTTTGTTTATCTTTCTATTGAAAAAACGCATACGAAAATAGATTTTAACAATGCGGAATATGTTTTGCCGATTATTCCCGTTTTGGGACTTTGTTTTTTGGGATTGGGTGTTTTCTCCTTGCGCAAAGGCGTTCAATTTTTTATTCTGAATTTGCTTTTGTTTACCGTTATTTTTCTGGTTGTGGGCGTGTTGGGTTACGGGTGGGAGGTGATGGAAATCGCTACGTTGTTTTTGGTGATGGGAATTTCGGCGGGACTTGCCTACGGTACGGCGATAGACACCATTTTCAAACTTTTTCTGGAAGGTTGCAAAGATATTCTAAATGCTGCATTGATAGTCGGTTTGGCGGGCGGAATTATCGTTATTCTAAATGAAGGAAAAATTATAGATACTTTGTTGTTTTCCATGGCTAATTCGCTCAAAGACGTGGGTCAAACAGGTTCTTTGGCAATGATGTATCTGTTTCAGAACTTGTTAAATTTGATTATTCCCTCGGGTTCGGCGAAGGCAGCATTGACCATTCCGATTATGGCTCCGTTTTCGGATATTATTCAAATTTCCCGTCAAACGATGGTGCTGGCGTTTCAATTCGGAGACGGCATCACCAATATGATAACTCCCGCATCGGGCGTACTTTTGGGCTGTTTGGGCGTTGCGAAAATCCCATACGCAATCTGGGCAAAATGGATTATCCGCTTTATTTTACTTTTGTTTGCGGTTGGGTTTTTACTGCTGTGGCTGACTTTGTTGTTTAATTTTAATGGATTTTAGAAAATAAATCGTAATATATTGCTTAATTGTAAATCAAAATGAAAAATCTGGCTCTTTTTGCATCGGGAAATGGAAGTAATGTTCAGCGGATTGCCGAATATTTTTCAGATAATAAAAATATTTGTATAAAGTTGATTGTCTGCAACAATCCGCAGGCATACGTTTTGGAGCGGGCAAAAAATTTGAAAATAAACGCCGTGTTAATCAGCGACAAAGAACGGTTTTACCATTCGGACGAATTGCTGCAGATTTTACGGCAAAATCGAATTGATTTGTTGGTTTTGGCAGGATTTTTATGGCTTATCCCCGATTATATCATTGCGGCGTACCCCGACAAGATTATGAATATCCACCCTGCGTTGCTGCCCAAATACGGCGGGAAAGGAATGTATGGAATGCACGT
>JGI24702J35022_10001617_pt1 | contig 13937 bp, 15 predicted proteins | sample TergutTh196P4_FD_35022 | JGI IMG/M metagenome (IMG submission 35022)
AAATTCAGTTTATCGAAAAAAGCACATCTCCCGAATTTACGGTCGCGCCTTTTGTGGTGTTGACCGAGGCGACCACGCCGTCCGCGCCGGCGAATATTTCGTTTTCCATTTTCATGGCTTCCAAAATGCACAAAAGGGTGTCGGATTTTACCGCATCGCCCACATTCACGTTTATCTTCACTATGGTTCCCGGCATGGGGCACTTGATGGTCGTTTTGCCCGCCGCTTTGTTTGAAAGCGGCTTGACTTCTGGTTTTTGTGCGGGGGACGGGTTTGGCATGGGCGCCACTTTTGGGGCGGGCTTTTGCGCAATTGGCAGCGGGGCCGCCTTTACGTTCTCTCCCAATTCCTCTACCTGCACCTCGTATGTTTTGCCGTTTACAGTTACCAATAATTCTTTCATTGTGATTTGTTCCTTTCGATTTGATTTAAATAAATTTCCAATCGTTTCTCTTTTTGAAAGAGACCACCCTAAAGCCCGAAACCGGCTTTTCAAGTGCGGCTGCGACCGCGGCGCTTATCACCGCGACCAGTTCGTCTTCTTCGCTTTCGTTGACTGCTTCGATGTTTTCGATATTTTCGTTTATGGTGATTTCGGGAAGCTCTGCTTTTTTTGGTTCATTTGTCTTTTCGGTGATTTTTTTGCTCACAAACCCAAAGAGCTCCAACACGCCCCATAGCAAAATCAAAACGGAAAAAACTATCGCCATCCCAATGAGCATTGTTTCCACCCCGAACAATAAATTGTCAAGCAAGGTCGGATCTGGCGGCGGCTGCAATAGGTCTTTTGCATATTCGATCATGCCTTATACCCCCTTACCGGCCTTATCTCTCTTTTGGATTGCAACAGATAAAGCGCCGAGATTACCAGCTGCCTGGTCTGGCTTGGCTCGATTATATTGTCAATTGCGCCGCCCGAGGCGGCCTCGACTGGCGAGGACTTTTCGATTTCCCAGATCGCAAGCAATTCTTCACGCTTTTTTGCGGGCTCTGGATCTTTGGCAATTTGCTCTCCGTAAAGGAGCTCAACTGCGGTATCTGGCGCCAGTATGGAAATTTGCGCGGCGGGATAGGCCAACACGATGTCGGCCCCCAGCCCCTTGGAGCCCATAATTGTATAGGCGGAGCCTATGGCACCGCCTATGTTCAGGGTTATCTTGGGCGCGCTGGCCGACGCATATGCAAAGGCCAATTTTGCCGCATACAGGGCAAACTGCGAATTTTCCGCCTCTTTTGAAACTGCCATGCCCTTTGTATCGACCAAGGTCAAAATCGGTATGTTGAAATGGTCGCACACATATATAAATCTCGCGGCCTTGTCGCAGGCCCCCGGGCAGATCGCCCCGCCCGACTCGCTTGGCTGGTTTGCCACCACGCCCACAGTCATGTTCGCCATGCTCACAAAGCCGCAGACCATATTGGGGCAATAGCTTTCGTATAGCTCGAAGAAACCGTGGTTGTCGGCGATCTCCGCTATGAGCTTCCTGATGTCATAGTTTTCGCTTTGGATCAAATCAGAAAGGCCCTCGCAGAGCCTGTTTGCGTCGTCCTCTATGCCAAGATATACGTTCTCGTCGAAATTGTTTGAGGGGACGTATTCGATCAGGGTGCAAAGCGAGGCAAACAGCGCCTCTTCGCCCTTTATAACCTTGGCGCACTGGCCGAGCTTTGCCGCAAGTTCTGCACCCCCGATTTCGCCGTCGAAACACTCTTCCAAACTTTTGACCACAAACGGGGGGGCTATAAATATCTTGCCGTTGGCTTTTTCGATGAACACAAAATCCGAAATCGAGGCGATGATCGCCGCCCCGCCGCCGCAGGTCCCGCATATGGCCGAGTATTGCGGCACGATGCCAGACAAAATCGTGGCCTTCGATATGATCGCGCCATAGCCCGATAAAACATCTATGCCCTCTGTTACATCCGCCCCGGACGAATCAAAGATTGATACAACCGGTGCCCCGTTTTTTTCCGCCATGGAATAGACCGAGAGAATTTTTTTGACCCCCGCCTCGCTCAGCGCCCCCGACATCTTGGAAAAATCCTGCGAATAGGCGAAGACGAGCCGACCGCCAATCGAGCCGTAGCCCGCCACGATGCCCTCGTATTTTCCGCTGGTTCCGCCGGCCTCGGGAAATTCGTTCGGCCTTTTTTTGATGTATGCGCCAGTTTCGACAAAAGTGCCCTCGTCAAACAACATGGCAAGGCGCTCCCTCGCCGTCTTTTTGCCGCTTGGTTCAGGCGCGCCAAATATCTTGTTTTGCGTCTCGCTGACAAACTCAAGCCTTTTTTGCAAGTCCATAACCTCTGCTACCTCCTATTTTCCGATTTTATTGTCGCGGGATTTGACAAAAATAAAAAATCCCACCCCATTATATATTATATCATATCGATAATAAAAAAGCAATAGCATTTTGGCATATTTTAAAAAATATTTTTTGGGCAAAAAAAAGCAAAGGCCGAAAGGACTAATTGTCCCTTCGGCCTTTGCTTTTTTTGCCCATATATTATCCCATCAGCTTGACCATGACCGCTTTTTGCGCGTGGAGCCGGTTTTCCGCCTCATCGAAAATTTCGTTTTCGTGCGCCGCAAACACCTCCGAGGATATCTCCTCGTCTTTGTAGGCGGGCAGGCAATGCAAAACCATGGCATCTTTTTTTGCGAGCTTCATCAGCTCAGAATCTATTTTATACTCTCTAAACGTCACCTTGCGCTCGTCTATGTCGCTTTGCCCCATGCTGCACCAGGCATCCGTGACGAGCACGTCCGCCTCTTTTGCGGCCTCTTTCGGGTCGTTTGCAAAAGCAAACTTGCCGCCGAATGTTGCGCCGAAGTCTTTTATCCCCTGCTCTATTTCGTAACCCTTGGGGTTTGCTACCGAAACGCTCATGCCCACGGTGAGCCCGCCGACAATAAGCGAGTTTGCCATATTGAAACCGTCCCCGATAAAGCACAGTTTCAAATTGTCGAATGACTTGTAGTCCTTGAATTTGTATTCCTTTACCGTCATCAAGTCCGCGAGCACCTGGCACGGGTGGGCATAGTCCGTGAGCCCGTTTATCACGGGGATGTCGCCGTACTTTGCAAAATCCTCGACATCGCTTTGCGCAAATGTCCTGATCATGATCCCGTCAAGATAGCGCGATAGCACCTTTGCCGTGTCGTAGATCGACTCCCCCCTGCCCAGTTGCAAGTCGTTTGGCGACAAAAACAGCGCCTTGCCCCCGAGCTGACTCATGCCCACTTCGAAAGAGACCCTCGTTCTCGTCGAGGATTTCATGAAAATCATCCCCAGGGTTTTGTTTTTTAACAGCGGGTGCTCTATCTTGTTTTTGTTGTAGCCTTTCAATTTTTCGGCTGTCTCGAATATTTCAAAAATATCGTCTTTTGTTAGGTCAGCCATTTTCAATAAATGTTTGTTCATGCGTGTGTCCTCCTAAAATTTAAATCCGTCGTTTATGCGCTTTGTTTCGATCAGGGGTTTGTCCCTGTAGATCACGTCGCTTCTCGTGTTAAAGCCCAGCTTTTCCCAAAACTTGTTGCCAGTGCCGTTATCGATGAAGACCAAAAGCGCGACCTTTGTAATCCCCTCGGCTTTTAGCGCCTCAATCGCCTTGTTTGCCAATGCGGTTCCAATGCCCCTTTTTCGCTCCGAGGCGATTACGGCGGTATGTCCGATAAAGCCCCTGCGCCCGTCATGCCCGCTCATGATGGCCCCTATGATTTTTCCGTTTTCCTCTGCCACAAAACAGGTATTCGGGTTTCTTTTCAGATGTTTTTCGATTCCGGATTTGGAATCGTCAATATCGTTTAATCCATTACCCGATTCTAACCAAAGCTCATAAGCTTGCTCGTAATCGCCCGGCGTCATTTTTCTTATCTGCATATTACGCATCCCCCACCAGTATATCTTTCAAGATTTCAAGCCCCGCGTCGATTTCCCCGTATGTTATGTTGAGGGGCGGCAAGAAGCGTATCACGTCTTCGCCCGCAGTCAACACGAGCAGCCCATATGCCAAGCACTTTTTTGCGTATAGTTTCGGCTCGCCCTTTATTTGGATGCCGACCATCAAGCCCTTTTGGCGTATCTCGACGATTTTGGGTATGTCCATCTGCTTTATCTTCCCTGAAATATATTCGCCTTTTTTGGTCACTTCGGTCAAAAATTCGGGCTGTGAGACCGTGTTCAACACCTCCAGCGCCCCCGCGCAAACCGCGAGGTTTCCCCCGAATGTGGAGCCGTGCTTGCCTGCGTCGAGTGTTTTTTCCAGTTTTTTGTTGCACAAAAACACCCCTATCGGAAGCCCCCCTCCGAGCCCCTTTGCCACCGTGATTATATCCGGCAAAACGCCGAAATACTCGTATGAAAAGACCTTTCCCGTCCTCGCTATGCCCGTCTGCACCTCGTCGAAAATCACCAAAATGTCTTTTTCTTCGCAAATTTTGCAGATTTCCCGCACATAATCGCCGTCGATAAAATTGACCCCGCCCTCTCCCTGAATGGGCTCGATAATGACGGCGCAGACATCCGGATTTTTTTCTATCGTGCTTTTGAAGTCCTCGATGTCGTTTCGCTCCACGCATTTGAAGCCCTCGGGGAAGGGGAAAAAGTAATTGTGGAAGCTATCCTGGCCGGTGGCGGCGAGTGTGGCCAGCGTCCTGCCGTGGAAGGAGTCCTTTAGGGTGAGTATCGTTCCCCTGCCCTTTTGGTATTTGTCAAAACTGTACTTTCTGGCGAGCTTTATCGCGCCCTCGTTTGCCTCTGCGCCCGAGTTGGCGAAAAACACCTTGCTCATGTTTGCAAGTCCCACAAGCTTTTCCGCCAATTTTGCGGTGACATCGGAATAGTAGTAATTTGATATGTGCGATATTTTTTTGAGCTGCTCGCACACCGCCAAAATCCAAGGCTCATATGCCGCCCCGAGCGAGTTTACGCCGATCCCGCTTGTGAAATCTATGTATTCTTTGCCGTTTGCATCTTTGAGCGTCGCGCCTTTTCCCTCGACCAAAACAACCGGGTAGCGCCCATAGGTTCCCATGATATACTCGTCGTGATAATTGATAATATTTTGCATATTTGTTTCTTACCTCCAAAAATATTCTATTGCATTATTATACATCATTTTGCATAATAATGCAATAGGTCTGGCCATACTTTTTTGTTATATCCATCATAAATATAACTTATATGCAGATCAGCTCCTTGTCGCTCGCGGTCAAGTTCTCGCAGCCATCCTTTGTCACCACGACCAAATCTTCGATTCGAACGCCAAACTCGTCTTCTATGTATATGCCCGGCTCCACCGTGATGACCAGATTTTCAAACAAAGTGAGCTTGGTTTTTTTGTCTTCTTGCTTGTCTTTTTCTTTTTCAGAATTGGGAAAGTTCGGCGATTCGTGGATTTCGAGGCCCACCGAGTGGCCGAGCCCATGCCCGAAGTTTTTTCCATATCCGGCGCCATCTATTATCGCCCTTGCCGCCGTGTCGATCTCTAGGCCATCGGCATTGGCTTTTATCATGTTCAGTGCCTCGGCCTGCGCCGATTTTACCGTATTGTACACCTCGGTCATTTTTTCGCTCGGGTGGCTCACGCATATCGTCCTGGTCATGTCGGCGCAATATCCGCGATACTTTGCGCCAAAGTCCAAGGTCAAAAACCCATTTGACAGCTTTATGTTTTCGGGCTGTCCGTGCGGGTACGAGGACTTTTTGCCCGAAACTGCGATGGTGTCAAATGCAATCGCTTCCGCTCCATTTTTTCTCATGAAGTATTCGAGCTCGAGGGCTATGTCGGATTCGGTTATGGTATTTATGTTTTGCGAGATGAGCTTTAGGATGTGCCCAAAGGCTTTGTCCGTGATGTGCTGCGCCCGCTTTATGTTTTCGAGCTCGGATTCATCCTTTATCTTTCGCATCTCCTCGATTAGGCCGCCGCTCTCGCACAGCGCAAAATCGCAAAACATTTCGTCGAAGCTTTTTTTTGTTTTGAGCGATATATAATTTTCTTCGAACAATATATTTTTTATGTTTTCTTTTTTTAGGATTTCATTATAGTTTTCCTTGGGATAGAGCGCAACTTCATACAGTTCCCCGAGGCTTTTTTTTGCGAACTCCAGATAGCGAAAATCCGTGAAAAAATATTTGTTTTCGGGGGTGATCATCACATAGCCGCTCGAAGTGGCGATATCTGTGAGGTATCTTCTGTTTTCTTCGGAAGCCACGAGCAAAGCTGTGGGCTCAGGCTTTTGCCTCAGGGTTTGTTGGATTTTTTCGATTCGCGATTTTGGCATAAAATCATCTTCTTTCTTCATATACAGTTTAAAATATGCGCCCGAAGCTCGTCTGTTCCCTCGCCCGAAAGCGAGGAAAACGGTATGAGCGCACAATCGGGGTTTTCGCTTTTTAGATTTTGCAGGCTCAGTTCCCTTTGGGTTTTGTTTAGCTTGTCGGCCTTGGTGGCCACGATGACATACGGGATATTTGAGCTTTCCATAAAGTTTATCATCAGCAGGTCGTCGCCTGTGGCGCCGACTTTCAGGTCGAGCAGCTGAACCACCAGCCTTATGTCGGATGCGTGGTTTTTAAAGTATCCCTCGACGAGCCCGGACCACTTTCTCTTTTCCGCCTCGGAACGCTTCGCATAGCCATAGCCGGGCAGATCCACAAGGTAAAAGGCAGTGTCGGTGTCATAAAAATTGATGGTTATCGTCTTTCCGGGCGAGGCGCTCGTGCGCGCGAGCTTGTTTTGCCTGACTAATTTGTTTATGAGCGTGGACTTGCCCACGTTTGAGCGCCCCGAAAAAACCACATGGGGAAGATCCCTTGGGATCTGGGTCAAAAATCCCGCGCTTATCGCTATCTTCGTGTTGTTTAAATTTATTTGTTTTCCCATTTGTTTTCCCATATCACCGCGTTTTCAAATACCTTTTCGGCATATTTTACCGGGATGAACTCCAAGCTGTTTTTTACGGTGTCGTCTATGTCTTCCAGATCCGGCACGTTTGCGTCGGGTATTATGACGTTTTTTATCTTTGCCTTGTATGCGGCGACCGTCTTTTCTTTTAGCCCGCCGATTGGAAGCACCCGTCCCCTGAGCGTGATCTCCCCGGTCATGGCTATACCGCTCTTTACAGGATAGCCCGTGAGCTGAGAAAATATGGCGGTTGCCACGGTTATACCCGCAGAGGGCCCGTCTTTTGGTATGGCCCCCTCGGGGAAATGTATGTGTATGTCCCGGTTTTTGTAAAAATCGGGGTCTATGTTGTATTTTTTGGCGATTGTCCTAATATATGATATGGCGGTCATGGCCGATTCTTTCATAACGTCGCCAAGCGATCCGGTGAGCTCTATCTTGCCCGTGCCCTCCGAGGAGGCCACCTCGACCTGGAGTATCTCGCCGCCCATCGCGGTCCAGGCCAGCCCGTTGACCACGCCGACCTCTTCTGTATTCGACCACAGCTCGTCCTTGAATTTTCTGTGGCCCAAAAGCTCTGATATGACATCTATGTTTACCGTTATCGATTTTTTGCTTTCCTTGATGAGCTTTTTTACGGACTTCCTGCACAGATTGGCGATCTCCCGCTCTAGGTTCCTGACCCCGGCCTCCCTCGTGTAGTAGTCGATGAGCTCATACAGCGCCTCGTCGGTGATTTTGAACTTGGTTTTGTTGAGGCCGTGCTTTTTCGCTTGTTTTGCCACCAAATGGTTCTTTGCTATCGCGTGCTTTTCGTTTCGAGTATAGCTCGTTATGTTTATTATCTCCATCCGGTCGAGCAGCGCCTTGGGTATCGTGTCCGTTATGTTTGCCGTCGCGATAAACATACAGTCCGACAAATCTACTGGCAGCTCGATGAAGTGATCCCGAAATGCCTTGTTTTGCTCTGCGTCGAGCACCTCCAAAAGCGCCGAGGCGGGGTCCCCGTGGGAGTCCCTGGTGAGCTTGTCCACCTCGTCGAGCAATAGCAGCGGGTTTAGGCTCCCCGCATCCCTGACCGCGTTTATTATCCTGCCGGGCATCGANCCCACATATGTTTTTCGGTGGCCCCTTATATCGGATTCGTCGCGCACCCCCCCGAGCGAGACCCGCACGTACTTTCTGCCGATGGCGCGGGCTATCGAGGAGGCTATGGAGGTCTTTCCCACCCCGGGGGGCCCGACAAGGCACAGTATCTGCCCCTTTAGCTCGGGCTTTATCTGCTTTACCGCAATGAACTCCAATATCCGCTCCTTGACTTTTTCAAGCCCGTCGTGGTCGTCGTTTAAAATTTTTTCGGCGGCATTTATATCGATTTTGTCCTTTGTCTTTGTGTTCCAGGGGATTTCGAGGCAGATGTCTAGGTAATTTCTAATCAATGCGGTCTCTGGCGAATTTGCCGGCTGTTTTTGCAGCTTTGCGGCCTCTTTTTGCAGCTTTGTGGACACTTCCTCGGATAGGACGAGGGCGTTTATCTTTGCGGCGTATTCCTCTGCGTCCGCCCCTTCGCCGTCGTTTTCGCCCTCGCCGAGCTCGTTCTTTAGGGCTTTTAGCTGCTCGCGCAAAAAATAGTCCCGCTGGTTCTTGTCCATCTGTCCGCGCACCCTTTTGTGTATCTGCTCCTCGATCTCGAGCATCTCGATCTCTTTTTCGAGTATGACGCACAAAAGCTCGAGTCGCTTGAATGGGTCGAACTCCTCGAGCATCCTTTGTTTTTTTTCTGGATGGAAATAAATGGTCGAGGCGATGAAATCGGCCAAGAGCCCGGGATTTTTGACGGAATACAGGTTTGCGAGTATATCGTTTGAGATTTTTGGTATGAAGCGGCAATATTTGTCAAATACCTTGATCGCCTCGGAAATCGCTGCCTCGCCCTTTATCCCCCCGTTGTTTTGGATGTATACCTCTTTTTTGAGCAGCTCGCAGCTTATATATTCCTTTGACACATCATAGGACAAAATCTCGGCCCTTGCGAGCCCCCCGACTATGACCCTGATGTTGTCATCTGCCAGCTTGACCGTGTGCTTTATTTTCGCTATCGTGCCGACCTTGTAAAGATCCCCTGGGTTTGGGTCTTCGTTTTCCAGCTCGCTCTGCGAGACTATGCAAACGAGCGTTTCGTTTTTTTCGGCGTGCTCTATCGCCTTTCGCGACTTCGCCCGGCTCACTTCAAAACCCACGTCTATTTCCGGAAAAACTATCAGGCCCCTGGTTATGACCAGCGGCAATGTCAATTTTTCTATTTTTTCTATCATTTTCGACATATTTCGTCTCCCTAACTGTTAATTGCAGATTGCAGATTCAATTATAGCACAAAAAACCAAAAAAAGCAACTGTTTTGTATAAAACCAAATAAATATTTTTAATATCTTTTTAATATCCCTTGACTTTTTGCTTTGATTGGTGTATAATAGTCGGGATAGCAAAAAAATATACAATTCTATCCTTGCCCGATTTGAACAAAATTTCAGTAAATTTCAATTAAAACAAAAAAATCGGGCCAAATGTCCATAAGGAGGTGAAAGCAAAATGGGTAATGTGGTCTCTGATTACGAAACCGTATTTGTCATCAATCCGAGCATAGGCGACGAAGCCATAAAGGCGACCGTCGAAAAGTTCGCGGATCTGATAGCGGCAAACGGTACGATAATCGAAAAGAACGAGTGGGGAATAAAGAAGCTCGCATATCCTATCCAGTTTTTGGATGAGGGTTACTACGTGCTGATAAATTTCAGCTCAAGTCCCCAGTTTCCCGCAGAGCTCGAGCGCGTGTTCAACATAACAGAGAACATACTGCGCTCGCTTGTCGTGAAAAAAGGAAAATAGGAAAATAAATTCAAAACATGGGAGGTTATCACAATTGGCAAGTTTTAACAAAGTCATACTCATAGGCAACATGGTCGCAGACCCCGAGCTCAAGACCACCCCCACCGGCGTGAATGTCTGCTCGTTTCGGATCGCGGTCGGGCGCAGGTTCGTAAAGGCGAACGAGCCCCAGCAGACCGACTTTCTGGATGTCGTCGCCTGGAGGACGCAGGCCGAGTTTGTCACCAAGTATTTTTCCAAGGGAAAGCCCATCTTGGTCTGCGGCTCGATCCAGTCGCGCAACTGGCAGGACAAGGAAGGCAACAAGCGCACCACCGTGGAAATCATCGCCGACGAGATTTCCTTTGTGGAGCGCAAGAGCGTTTCCGACGGGATGTCGGACTCGGCGAGCTCGGATATGAGCTCATCGGCCGCCGCGTATTCCACAAACTTCGAATCCACGCCGAAATTCGAAGAAATAAGCGCAGACGACGATCTGCCGTTCTAACGCACCGCTTACAAAATCAAGTACAGAAAGGAGGAGGTTTTTTATGGACAGGGACCAAAGAGAGCAGAGACAAAACGGGCCGCGCATCCGCAAAAGAAAAAAAGTGTGCGCATTTTGCGCCGAGAAGCTCGATGACATAGATTACAAGGATGTCGCAAGGCTAAAGCGATTTTTATCCGAGCGCTCCAAGATCTTGCCCCGCCGCATAACCGGAAACTGCGCAAAGCACCAGCGGTTTTTGACCACAGCGGTAAAAAGATCCAGGCATGTCGCGCTCATACCATATATTTCAGATTAAAAAAAGTGAAAATGGTCAAATTGACCATTTTCACTTTTTTTATGAACTATATTTGCCTTTGCTCAAATATATACTCGGCTCCCGCAAAGCCAAAGGACACCCTACAGCCCCGCTCCAATTTAAAAGGCGTGTTTGGAGGCAGTTTCTGCCCGCCCAAAAACGTTCCCGCCAACGAGCCCAGATCGACCAAAAAATATCCCTGCTCGGTTTTTTCGATTGCCGCGTGGCGGCGGCTAACCGCCTTTGTTTTGGGCTCGAACTCAAAATCCGACTGCTTTTCGCCGACGGACAAATCAAATCGCCCGATTGTAAATATGTCGCCTGCGGCAAAATCGAGTTCGATGGTCTTTGGATGCTCACCAGAACCCGCATACAAAAACCTCGCAGAAGCGGCGGCTTTGTCTTCGAGGAGCTGGGTCGCATCGTCTGCGTTTTGCGCCATGGGCGGCTCAAAAGTCGGTTCTGCGATTTTTTTTGGCTTTGGCGGCTTTTTGCCGCCCAAAAAAAAGCCCTTGGGCCCAGCCTTCTTTTTTTCCTGATTTTTCTTTTCGGGGAAAAAATTTATCGATATGTCGTCGGTGCTTTCGAGGTTTTTGTGCGAAACTGTTACAGTTTCCGGAATGTCGGGCCTGTAGGACTTTATCATCTGCAAAAACTCGCCTGGATTGAAGTCCTGTATGGCCCAGACCACTTTGTTTTCCAAGTTTATGTCCGCAATCTTTATGTTTTTTGCGATATGCACCACCATGCTCCTTAAATCTTCGCTGTCGGAGCAGGGGTCAAAAGAGGGTATATATATATACTTTGCGGATTTGCCGCCTTTGTCAAAATACAGATAGTCCGCTTGCAACATAAACGAATACGGCGTCAAAAACCATTCGGCGCACTCGAGGACCGGCCCGAGCACAGAGGACCATAGCTCTATGTACTCGTCCACGGAGCGGTTTTTTTGCATATATGCGAATTTGCCGCAGGTTCCCGCCTGATATACAAGCTCGACCTCGCCGTCCATGATTTTGTGGTGGAAAGGCAAAACGAACTCGGGCCGCTCCTTTATCAATGTGTACAGCGCCTTTTTGTCCAGCTTGTCTTCTGGTATTTTTACGCTATGCGTGACTCCCGCCAAAATATCGCTCTTTGTCTGAATCTCATATATGTTTCCCATGCATCATATCCCTTTCGTCTTTTTGTATTCGAAAAGCGTTATAAACCTCCAGCCGCGCGCAGTTAAAACAGGGGCGCTCCCCTGTGAGAAGCTCTTGGCCTGCAAAAAAAGCGGCTCGATTGCCACATCGCCATATACGTTTATATACCCCCAGTTCTCCCCTATCCTGACAGCGGCCAAATGCCCCCCAAAAGAGAGCGCATCCTCAAATCTGTATTCTATGCAAAGCTCGCCCGCAGTATTTATGTAGCCCCAGAGACCGTTTTTTTTCACCGCCGCATAGCCCTCTTCGCCAAAAGGCCGGGCATCCTCATAAAAATCCTCGCCGACTTGCTCCCCGCCGGAAAATAGATAAAACACGCCGCCGAATTCGACAAAAGCCGCCCCCTGCATATAGGCGCGCCCAAGCTCGTCTGTGGCTATGCCATCGTACAAAGCGGGTATGAGCCAGTTTTCCCCGAGATCGACCAGCCCCCACAAACCTTCCCGCATCGCCGCAGCGTAGCCTCCACTGTAGGTTCCAATTTGCTCAAAGCTCGCATTGCCCAGCTCAAATTCCCCGGAGGCGCGCCGCCAGAGCCCGCTTGTCTTTAGGGCGACCCGGCCCTCGGCATAGTTTCCAAAATCATCGGCTGGCTCTTTTAGCAGCGCGAGGCGGTTTCCGTTTTTGTCAACTGCAAATATTTTCCCATCTTTTTTTGCAATTGCCCGATTTTCGCTATATGTGCTGAGTTTTTCGTACTCGCACCCAAAAAGAAGCTTGCCATCAAAGCTCGCCAGTCCCCAGAGCCCGTTTTTTTTCACACCTATGGTGCCCTCGAATATGGCACTCACGTCTTCGTAAGCCTCATAGCCCATGTTGAATTTGTAGCGGTTTTGCTCGTAAAGTGCCAAAATATCCGCATCGCCGGTTCTTTCGACCCCGGAAGCGAGAACAAGAAGCGCCTCGGCGAGCTTTGAATTACTCAGGTAATAGTTTGCCGCCTCCAAAAAAACCCCGGGTGAGGCATCGATGGCACTCAGCTGCCTTTCGAGCAGCTCGACATATTTTCGACGATAACCCCTCTGGTCGATGAGCTTTAGATAGGCCGCTTTGAGCGCCTCTTGGGCGTCTTTTGTATATGCGGCGCTGTATCCTGCCGCCTCTTCCAACAGCGGGACGGCGAGGATATATACCCCATCTTCCATATAGCCAAAGGCCCGCTCTATGAGCTCGGCCTGCTTTTTTTCGTCCGACTTTACATTCAGCGCAATCGCCCACGAAGAAGCCAACAAGCTAACGAGCACCGCTGCGGCAAATATCCGGCTTATGTATTTCAAGAACCATCCCCCCAGTCGTAGCCTTCCCCTGCCCCGTTTTGCCAGGCTTTTGTCTTGGCATACTGCACGACTTCGAGCCGTGGCCCAAAAGGCAGGGGCAAAGGGCCAAATCTGTACTCTATCTCATAGCATATCGCCAACGTCACGTCCCCGTTTGAATCGATCAAGGGCCCGGCATCCAAAAATTCGAGGCCGTCTATGCCGCCGACCACATTGGCCCATTTTAAATATTCGTCGCCGTTTTGGGCGCCGTTCCCAAGGTATCTAAATAATAGCGGGAGCACCAGGTTCTCATATATGTCTCTGTCCTCAATCATTATATAAATCATCTCGGCGGGATAGTTGGCTATGTTTTCCTCCGAACCATCGGCGCGCTCTCTGGCGGCCTCGCCATAAATGGCCGCATCCCTAAAGGAGAGCCTGTCTATGCCGTCGAGCAGGGCCTGTATATTGTCCGCCGCATCTGGGGCAGAGAGCGCATATGAATAAATCGAAACGGTGTTTGCGGCCTGGGCCAGCGCATGGTGCAAGCGCAGCTGAACCGTTATGATATTTACCAGGCTGAGTATGGAGATCATAACGAGCGCAAAGGGTACAAATAGCATAAGCGTCTCCACCGTTATGTATCCGCTTTCGCTCCCGTCGCTTTTTTTGAGCTTTGCCATATGTTTTAATACCCCCTGTAGCAGCTTGCAAAAAATTGGGCGGTTTTGGGCGGGACTATCCCGTTTATGCCCTTTTGGGCAAAGGGCATAGACAAAAACAGCATACGCATATTTACGCTCGCATTTATCACAAAATCCGTTTTGAGATCTGTCAGCTTGAATCGGTCGGGCCTTGCCGCCTCTTCGTTCATGCCGACCTCG
>JGI24702J35022_10001618_pt1 | contig 13931 bp, 13 predicted proteins | sample TergutTh196P4_FD_35022 | JGI IMG/M metagenome (IMG submission 35022)
CGAGCCACTGAGGCCGAAGATTATCTTACCGAAGCCTATTATGGCGGCCATACGGTTACCGAGGATTCCGCCCAAGCTGCAGGCGATGCGGCAATAAAGACGGCAATCGCCATTAGCAGCGGTAACAGTTACATAGTGCAGATCGCCCGCACTATGGTCAAACGAGCGGTCTTGGCCTGCCAGTAGACAGAAGGGTTAACGTTCTATCTGGAAAGGATCCTGCCGGAGGAACCGGGGGAGGCTCCACCATTTTAAACATAGTGGCCCTTACTCCCCTATGGTGAGTCCGGGCCATAATTTGGCAGCCGGCAGGATTCTTTCTGTTTGCTTATCGGTTGCAGGAATAACGGCATGAGAACACCGCCTGCACTGGCAACATTGTCTGAGCTTAATGGCAGTAGCGGGAATGGGTGAAAATGAGGGGTTGGCCAAGCTCAACATAATGCCCCCACTTTTTCCCATTCCCTTATTCTCCCCGCACCAGCCTCTCCGCCGTGACCATCATAATCTTCGCCGCGTCCGCGGTTCGCACAAGTTCATCCGCAAACCCATTTTTGGAAAACAAGGCGTAAAACACCTTGCTTGTTTGATGTTTGGGCTTGAATTTTTCCCGAAGCGCCGTGAGTTCGGAAAGGGTAACGACACTGTTCTGGTACTTGCATTCGCCAAGCAAAAAGCTCCGCCTTTTCGCGTCAGTAGCCATAATATCAACCTCGTTTTTCTGATCCCACCAACGCCCGATCTTGGTGAAATAAAACGGCAAAGCGTTTTTGCGGTTTTGGACCCTAAGGTACTGGCGACAAATATCCTCAAAAATACGCGAAGTATATTCGTTAAGCGCTGGCTCAACAACATATTCCCAAATGCCGCGTGCATCGCCCGCCTCAAGCTCAGTCAGATTGGGGAATACGAAAGCGTACCAGAAACGGAAAAAGTTATCGGCTACTTGATACAACCCGCGCTGTATATTGGCTTGCTCTTTCGGGCTGTCAGCAACAGGAAATTCGCGGTCCAGGATTTTTAGGTCGATCAGGTTTTTAAGGTACACGCTAATCTTAGTTTTCTCAATCTGCGTCTTTTGGTGAATGCCGTTAAGCTTGGTATTACCCAGCGCCACCGCCCCAATAATGGCATTATATATTGCCGTCTCGCGTAGTTCCTGCCGCATGAGAAACTCAACCTCGTTGTACAGCGCGCTACCACGAGAAAGAATATTTTTACAGATATTCTCGCCTAAAGGCAAAGCATCATCAAACTGCTTCAGATAGTGGGGGATTCCGCCAAGTACCGCATAGGTCGTAATCTTATCAAGCGGGCTGAAATTTGGCACAAATTGAATGGCTTCGTAAAAGGTCATCTCATTCATCTTTAGAATGCCACTAGCACGACCGTAAAGCGGATTTTTCTCGGCTAGAATCTCTTTTTCGATAACCGACATCGCACTACCGCACAAGACGATCATCACGTTTTTATCCCTCAATCCCTCGTCCCATGTCTTCTGCAATATAGATGGAATAGCGGCATTGCCCCTGACCATATACGGAAACTCATCTATGACTAGCAGTCTTTTCCTGTCTGATGGAAACTCAGCGATACCACCAAAGGCTTGGCCCCAATCAGCAAAACGCCTGATATACGGCACGGCGGGAAGTTCTTTTTGCAAAACCCGCTCACTGAACGCAATCAACTGAAGCTCATCAGGGCTTTCGGTGCAGGTATAGAAGACCACATCCTTTCCCTCACAAAATTTCCGCAACGTTTCGGTCTTACCGATACGTCGTCGGCCGTACAGCACAACAAGTTGACCCCCCTCAGCGCGATATCGGTCTTCTAAAAACTGTATTTCGTCATGTCGGCCAATAAACATTATGACGCCTCATAGTTATATAATCGCGATTATTATAATATTGTTTATATAACATACCACAAAAACAGCACCGCGGGAAATAACACCAGGGCGCCCGCCTATATACCCATGATCCGATCCATAGCATGCAGGACAAATGGATGATACGGACGGCAGTTAATGCAAGCGGACTGACAGCTTTCGCTGTCAGTCCAAGTCTCAATGCTTTGATAGCCTACCCCTGTGCTAAGGCAGACCTGGGGATGATCTTGCCCTTGCCGAGCACTTCTTCGTAGGCTCTTTCGTAGCTTTGGTAGGAGTTTCCGCCCATAGCTCGCAGGATTCGAATGCGCTCCTTGATCGGCGGATGGGTGCTGAGCAGGCTGTTGAGATTAGCCCCTTGTTTTGTAAATGGGCTAATCGTGTACATGGATGCCGTGGCTTGGTTGGCAGCGCGCACCTGGGTTGGCGAGCCGGCCATCTTCTCCAATGCTGAAGCCAAGCCTTCGGGATAACGGGTGTAAAGAGCCGAGGAGGCATCAGCCAGATACTCGCGCTTGCGAGAAATGGCTAGATGCAACAACTGAGCAAATATGGGAGCTAAGATGATCAGCACCAGCCCGAAGATAGCTACGATGGCCGTACCCCCACCGCCCCGGTCGGAGTTACGTCGATTGCCAGCAAAAAACAAAGTGCGTGAGGCATACCACGACAGGAGAACCACTGCCCCCAGCATTACCGCGCTTATAGCCATGAGCGATACGTCGCGGTTTTTGATGTGAGCTATTTCGTGGGCAATGACACCCTGAAGTTCATCGCGATTGAGCTTAGCTAACAACCCCGCAGTAATAGCCACCGCTGCTCGCTTGGGATCGCGTCCGATGGCAAAGGCATTCAGCGCCTGGTCGTTGATGATGTAGGCATCCGGTACGCGACCTAAACCCGCAGCGATAGACATCTCTTCCACCACGTTATAGAGACGCGGGTCGTCCTCCTTGCGTATCTTGCGTGCCCCAGCCACCGCTAACAGGATATTGTCACCCTGGAACATCGAGACCAGGCTCATGATGCCCCAAACGATGCCGGCAACGACCATGCCAGCCAGGCCATTGTCCAAAAAATAAAAGCCTATAGCATATCCCAGCGCTAACAACAATAGGCCCATGCCAGCGACCAAGACCGCCGAGCGCGTGCGATTAGAACTAATCTGTTCCCACATTTTACTGCCTCAACTCCATTTAGCATCGACGAGAGGCCGTCCCCACCCCACAGCCAAACTCATACTCTCCAGCCTAGGAGAACGAGCCTCAGGCAAGCACTGCGAGGCTGCCAACGAAACCCACGGTGGTCTCCTTCCGACTTAGCTGAAGCTCACCTTGGGAGCTACTCTCTCCTCCTCCACGTTGACTTCAAAGAACTGCTCAGCCTTGAAGCCAGCCATGCCGGCGACAATGTTGGAGGGGAACATCTGGGTTTGGTTGTTGTAGCGCAGCACTGCATCGTTATAGAACTGCCTAGCAAAGCTGATCTTGTTTTCCGTAGAGGTCAACTCTTCCTGCAGCGACATGAAGTTTTTGTTGGCCTTGAGATCGGGATACGCCTCGGCCACTGCCAGCAGTCGGGACAGGGCTGAACTCAACTGGCCTTCCAGCTTGCCCCGCTCCGCCGTACTCGTGGACGATCCTGCCTGAGCCAAATTGCGCGCCTGGGTAACTGCCTCTAGGGTCTCACGCTCGTGCTTCATGTAACCCTTGACTGTCTCCACTAGGTTTGGAATAAGATCGTAGCGGCGTTTGAGTTGCACGTCTATCTGCGCCCAGGCATTCTTCACCTGGTTGCGCAACTTCACCAGCCCGTTGTACATGACAGCATATATGACCAAGAGAAGGACGATGACACCAACAACGATCCCAAGAATAATCCCGGTTGCCATATTCTGCCTCCTTTTAGAAAATCAGACTACAAACGCCTCTCGTCCCCACCGCGAGTAAGCGAGATTTACATCCTGGTACTCTTTGGGTGTTTGTTGAGCGACGTAAGCGAGTGAGGTTTACCAATAATGAATCCCTAGCACAGTGTATAGCAACGACTCAGAACGTGTCAATGAAGCTGGGCTCATAATTGCCCCCCTCCCCATACGCAACTTCTAATTGCTGAGCAACAACACTCTTGCTTACATGGGTTTTAAGTTTTGATTCAGCCGGTCAACTATTCTACCGAAATCCCTCTGTCGGGCTCCCTCGCTCTTAAATGATAAGTATCTCCGAGTGTACGTTAACCGAACAGAACGCGACATATTATTGAAGTTTTCATATGCAGGCAAAATGCCAACTAATTTTTCTGTAAATGCTACGACTTGCTCATCAGTTATTTGTTTGCCCATCAGGGAGTCCCAAGTCCCGTTTGTTGTCGCTGTCCTCACAGCATTTTCACCCAGCTCGGTCATTAGGTTTTTCTCACGTAGCATGCCCACGATTTTTTTGTTCTTTTCAGACCAATGGCTTTTTGCACGACGCTTTGCAAAGTATTTCAGATATTTACTGCTATCAATATTTCTCATTTGCCCATCTATCCATCCGAAGCAAAGAGCTTCTTCTAGAGCATCATTTGCGGTTAGCGTGACAATAGTTTTATTCTTTCCGAATACAATCCATACTCCATCACTGATTGCGGCGTTTTCGCTCAGCCATGCACGAAATTGACCGCGCGAAGCAAACAGTAATTCGGACACATCTGTTCTCATATTTAAACATCTCAAAATCAGCGCAATGCTACAACCCGCCCAGTACAGTCAGCATAGGTGACCAGTTGTTAAATCAATTTGTGTAGGCGGACTGGACGCTCAGAATAGCTTCATAGCTCTCAATGGTACACCAAAATACCCCCCGCGAGTCTTCGGGCATCTCATCCATCAGCGCCAGGAGTTTATCCCGGCCCTGGATGGCACTGGCCTGCAAAGTGTCAAGCAACACCGGATCTACCTCAGCCTGCGGCACAGACGAGAACGAAGTATCCGTGCTACCAGCAACTGGAGGCAAGAGTTCCGCTATCACGACATCAGGCGAAGGAATGGGAAAAGTCTCCATGGCAGTACCTATTAAACCACCAGACCCCCATCCTGCCTCAACCCCTAGATAACTGGTTATCTCGTTAAGTGTGCTTTCCAACCGAGGTGATGTCCTATCCGCCAGGCTATACTCACCACGACCGGCAAGGACGGTAATCTCTTCAAGTCGCCGCTCCGCCAAGAGGGCGTAGGCTCGCGTTCTATCCTCGCCAGCTGGCGTGAACCTAATCTGCAACCCCTCCACCATCAGCTTTACCTCATAAAGGGGCTGGCCTGGCAGGGCGTATGCCGAGGCCGCCATCATACCACCTCCTGCCATCAACACCACCGCCACCGCTAACGGCACAGCCGTGGACCAGCGCCAGTTCCAGCGGAAACCCTGTTTGGCCGACCTGGCACAGACCTCCGCCACGGCATGGCGATATTCATAGCGAGCACGGGCGCGGTACTCGGGCCTAGGAGATAGCGAACTTGCTCTGTGGGTCGCCACAATCGTCTGCAGGACAGGCCTCAGTTCAGCTGCTTGTTCTGGATAACGCGCCAAGCAACTCTCTTCGGTCTCCCCGCGCAGGATGGCCTCTAGGCATTCGTTCAAAACATCTTCATTACTCATTTTTTGAACCCTCATTCCCTAGTCATGATGCGCCGCAAAGCTAAGACGGCACTATGCTGCAAAGACTTGACCGCTCCCTCGCTTTTCTTCATAATGCGAGCGACATCGGCAATAGGTAACTCACTTGTAAAGCGTAGCGCGATGACTTCCCGTTGCGCCGGGGTAAGCTTTTTGACCGCTACGCCCAGACTCTCCAAGTCAAAACTCGCCTCCACCATTTCCTGCGGACTACTGCCCAATGCTTCCGCATGTAACACCGCTTCCTCTAACTGACCGGTCGGCCGACGAGATTTACGACGAAAGTAGTCCACCGTCTGGTTATGGGCAATACGGTATAGCCAGGCCGAAAACGGCACGTTCTGCCACTTAAAAGAGCCGATGGACTTCAGAGCCTTTAAAAAGACCTGCTGCGCTAAGTCCTCAGCTTCAAATTTATCGCCTAATTTAAGAGCAATATATCGATAAATCTTCTCAAAATATCGCTCATAGAGCTCGGCGAATGCGGCCTCATCGTGCTGCTGAGCCCTGGATACCAGGCCTTGCTCATCCTGCACTTGACAACCCCCTGCGTAGTCTTCAGAGATTAGAAGTGGTTGCTTCCTGACCAGGCATCAGGTTACCACGTGCATAAATTATAACGAAGCATACATAAAAAAGATAGGACTATGATAGAAACCTTTTTGAGTGGCGGTGGTTTGCCAATTATTGGCGTTCACTAATTACCCGTTCACCAGAGATTTATTAGCGTGTCTCGCAGAAATGCTGAGAGAACCGCGGCGGTTATTCAAGCTCTTGAAAAACTGAAAACACCAAGGCGCCTTGTCAGCGTGGATGATCCAAACCTTGTTTCAATTGAGTGGCTTCACAACGAATGGGAACAAGCTCGTAGCCTTCTGGCAACCGGCAATGCCATGCTTGCCATTGATAAGGTCCAACAAATGGCAACTGGCTATTCATCGTTAAGCTTCTTTGCGATGAGGACAGCAGAACGCACGTGTCTATAAAAGTAGTTCTCGCCGGATCATCCTCACTCCTATTACAGACAGGGTTGGCGGAATCCTTGATGGGAAGATTTGAAGTCCATTATTCGTCTCGCTGGAACTACGCTGAATGCAAAGAGCCTTTTGGTTACAATTTAGATGCGAAAGACATATGGCGTGAAACCAGGTAAATATGCCAGCCTTGTCCAGGCGGAAGTCAACATGAACGAATGCTTAAGTTAAACGAATTACTGTCGGCCTGGAGCACTTGGAAAGTTACGCCCAAAACGGATTAGCAGGTCGAAAAGAAGTCCTGAGCCACAGGCAAGATTAATAGAGTGCTCAGCATCTGACAATCGGATGGCGAATAACGGTTTTCAGCTTTTCAGGAATGGTTTTACGAGGATCGCCCAAGTATATTTCATGGTGTTTTCGGTTGGTAGAGATGTCGTTTTTATATCCCATCTCCGCGATAAACTTATTTAAAACCTCTATTGTCGCAGGCTCATCGTCATAACTGCCTACATGCATGATTTGGACGCACAGCCCTTCGGCAAGAGAAACAAGCCTCGCCAGTGACAAATCCAGTTCTGGTTTCTTTTTGCCCAAAGCTATTTTTGCTTCCTCGTAAACTTCTTGCACCGCAAATTCCGGTTGTCTTATCATGGAAGTCCAATGTAACCTGTCTTTGTCTTGAATGAAGCTCTCATCAAAATAGTTACCCTCCCCCCACCACAAACCCTCGAGCGGCGGGACAATATACTCGAAATAGTCCCTTGGTTGCGTTGCTCTCATCTTGCTCATTTTTATGGAATAGGAAAGGGCATACACTAATCCTACAGCGTTCTTATATGCCTCACAGGTGTTTGGATTCCCCTTGCCATCTACCATGATAAAAACCATCTTGGGCACATCAATTATATTCGGCTTCGCTGTTGGCAAATACAGATCTTTGTATTCTTTTTTAAAGTCAAACGCTCCAGCCAAAGTTTTAATCCTTTCAATCACAGGGGCTGTTTACCCACCCACTGCTGGGCATGTTCCCAAAGTTCTGCGGCCGCCCCAGCCGCAGGCTTGGTGGAGGTGCCGCCGCCCAGCATTGCGGCAAGCTCTTTCAGGCGCTCTGCGTCTTTTACCTCTCTTAGGCGGGTCACCGTGCGCAACCCAGACAACTCCTTCTGCACCATGTAATGTACATCTCCATAGGCTGCAATCTGGGGCAAATGGGTCACACAGACAACCTGATGATGCCGAGCCAGCCGCCAGAGTTTCTGCCCCACTATTTCCCCACTCCGCCCACCAATGCCAATGTCTATTTCGTCAAAAACCAACACCGGCATCTGGTCCGCCTCGGCCAAAGCAACCTTGAGAGCCAAGGTAAAACGCGACAGTTCGCCCGTGGAGGCGATCTCGGAGAGGGGCTTCAAAGGCTCACCGGGGTTGGTGGCAACCATGAACTCCACTTCATCCACCCCTGTCCGGCTATAGGCATAGATCCCATCGGCCAAAGGGATCCCGCCCGGATCCGGCCGATGGGTGAGTTTCACTTCAAATACCACTTGCCCCAGACCAAGTTCGCCCAATTCTTTCTTTGTGGCAATGGTCAGCTTATGTGCGGCCAGCGTGCGGCTCTGAGAGAGTTCGTCTCCCACCCGACCCATCTCGCCCCTCACCTCCCGTACCTGGGCTTCCAAAACCGACCGACTTTCACCACTGGAGGCGATTTCCGCCAGCTCTCCTTCTGCTTGAGCCAGATGAGCCAAAACGGTAGCCAGAGAACCGCCATATTTTTTCTTCAGGATGCGTATGGTATCCAGGCGGTTGTCGATCTCATCCAGCCGGTTCGGCTCGAATTCCAGTCTCTCTCCATAGCCCTGCACATCCCGCGCCAACTCCTGTATATTGATATAGGCATCTTCCAGAAGCGCCAGGGAGTCTTTGAGAGATGGGTCAATAGAGACCAGCCGCCGCAGGGCTTCGCGGGCTTGGTGCAACCGAGAAAGCACCACGCCCTCCTCGCCAGTGAGCGCCTGGGAAGTCTCATAGGTTAGGGCTTTAAGCTTTTCGCTCGCCGCCAATACCTGGCGCTCCTGTATGAGCGCTTCTTCCTCGCCGTCGCGAAGACAGGCGCGCCCAATCTCATCCACCTGGTAGCCTAGTATCTCCTCGCGATGTGCACGTTCCCGCTGGGCTTGTTCCAATACATTTAGCTCCCCGGAAAGGCGGTTAAGTTCAGAGAAAAGCCGGGCGAAGTGCTCTCGGGCAGGGAGGCTCCCTCCGTATGCGTCCAGATAATCAAGATGATTCCGTCGATCGAAAAGCGCCAAGTGCTCGCTCTGGGCGTGAACATCGACGAGAAGCAACCCGGCCTCTCGCAAGGTGGTACGCGGCACGGCACTCCCGTTCAACCGGAAGACAGCGCGCCCTTGACGGCGAAACTCCCCGCTCACTACCAAGCCGCCATCATCTAGAGGCACCCCGCGTTCGTCCAGCAGCTGCGCAAGTGCCGGGAGGCTGCCCGATGCAAAACAAAAGACCCCCTCAATTCGAGCAAGGTCAGCACCATGTCTAATGGATGCCTCGTCCAGGCGCCCGTCCATAAGCGCCTTGAGGGATGAGGCCACCAGCGACTTACCCGCACCGGTCTCGCCGGTAATGATGTTCAGGCCGCTCTCAGGTGACCAGTCCAGCGCATCAATGATACCCAGCGATCTAACTTTAAGCTCAGCCAGCAACTGGGTCTCCCTGACTGAATGCCCTTACATTATTTGCCATGCTTATCACAAAACCAGGACGGAAGAAAAACGGACAAAGGCTACGACTTAGTGAAGCCTCCTATCTAATACAAGTTTGCCCCACATGCGGATTGCACCTGCCCAGACGCACCCGAGGCAAGGCCACAGAGGTATCCACGGGTGTCATTGAGTCGCCTAAGCGCCAAGGCCGTCTCACTCTAGATATAAAGAGCCCAAGTAGACCTATAAGCCGAGTTCTGTACCTCGGCAAGCCGAGGCGGCGGCCATCTATCTAGGCCTGATGTTACCACCAGGCTCATGCGACCAACCCGGGGAATGGCCGGGCACCATTCAGAATTGCTCTGTTTCCCCCTATTTGATCTTGCTCCGGATGGGGTTTGCCTCAGCCGGCCGGTCACCCAGCGCGCTGGTGAGCTCTTACCTCGCCATTTCACCCTTACCCTGACATACAAGGCGGTATGTTTCTGTGGCACTATGCCGTAGGGTCACCCCTCCTGGCCGTTAGCCAGCATCCATGCCCGGCGGAGCTCGGACTTTCCTCCCCAGCCAGCCCAGGGCCAGCAACCTGGCTCCGAGTTGGACCGGAGCGGCCGCCCGGTCTACTTGGTAGCTACATTTTACCGCATATTATGTCAGCGGTAAATGCCATACACCTCGCCAAGCCTATTGATAAACGTGGGCCTATTGTCGAGCAATCCCCATTTTCACATTGCACGTGGCACGTTAACACCATGCGTACAATCTGGCTTCGCCGCTTCGCCCAAACGCCTCTTGCATAGCAGATACGCTGGTAACAACTCGCTTACCACGGATCATGTCGTCATTGCCAAGATTTCCAAGGCGTTCATGACTTCAGGCAAACCCCCGATTTCACTCCAAGGGTATCGTTATTCAATTAAATCGGCATGCGATCCGGTTCTGACAAGGAGCAGCTGATAGTCACCGCCGCCAAGTGTTTCATAGCCATAAATCAATAGCCAATCTGGTTCGACATGGCATTCTCAATATCCCCGGCAATTTCCCTGAAGCGGATGATCTCGCTAGTGATCTGAATACAAATTAGGTGCAGCTAAATTCCTCAACCTTATGGTCTAATGCGCCAATATCTTTTCCTTGCCTCGTTATTGACAATCCAATCATCTCTTCGGATTGAGTATATCCAAGACAGTCCACACACACTAATGCACTGTAGCTATATATGCTGTTTCGCAGTAAAGTACTCAAACGAATCATTGAGGCCGTACATCACGAGCGATTCTACGACCCTCTGTCTCGAGCAAAAAACGTATCGCTCATACCAAGTGATAGAAGCCTAGAATCGTCAAGGCACCCCAGACGTTGCACCCGGAAACCATCCGTTATAAAATGAGCTGTGGGTGTAAGACAGCTCTATGACCTTCAATGCCTGGAACAGAACATCGCCAGCGGTGAGGAAGCGCTAGCCAAAGCACAAGCTCAGTTGGGCGAGAACCAAATTCTCAAGCAAGCCAAGGTCAATTTCGCTAAGGCCGAGGCTGGCCTCGCCGCCATCAGGGCTGAGCAGAAGACTGCCGAATACGCCGTGGCCGATCTCGTAGCCAAAATGACCGTGACCAATGAGTCTCTTTACAGCGGGCGCATCCAGAACCCCAAAGAGCTCCAAAACCTCCAGCAAGAACTCGCAACCTGGCAGGCGCAGCGGAACCAACTGGAGGAAAAAAGCCTCACACTCATGGAAATGGCCGAACGAGAAGAAGCTAAAGTGCGTCGCTGGCACGAGGACCTTGTAGCAACAGAGACCCAATGGCAAGAGGAACAGGCAACACTTATCAATAAAATCAAGTCATCCGAGCAAGCACTTGAGGCACTCAAGCTTAAACGTGCTTGCATGACGAAAGAGATACCATCAGACGATCTTGCCCTTTACGACCAGCTCAGAAAAACGCGCGGCTGGGCCGTAGCGCGACTTGAGCAGGGGAGTTGTGGGCACTGCCGCTTGGGCTTGTCCACGGCCTCGGTTCAGCGGGCGCGTAGCGGGCAGACAGTGACCTGTCCAAGTTGCGGACGACTGCTTTTCTACGAGTAGCCCTGCCCGCACTTGAACAAAAAGCTACATCATTTCCAGATTACGACGATGCGTTATCCGGAGCGTATTGCCTCAAATAAAACAATATAGAAAATGGAATGGAGAACCAAAAGGCACCCTCCTTTCCATGTTATCTGTGAACGGTGAAATAATCAGCTGAACCAGGTATTCGATTGCTCAAGAAAAGCATCCGCCTCCTGCCGATCGTTCGCTGGAGCGCATATCACTTGTCCGGAATCGCAACTCCAGTGCATAGTATTCTCATCAAATGGCTCCATTATGCGAATTAGGAATCCTTCTCCGTTTGTTGCGCATGCTATTGATCCAAGGATTGTCGGCGGAATCATCTGGGCATCTATGTAATTCAAAAGTGAGAAGCCAAAATTCTTTGGATCCATCATAATTAGTGCCTGATGATCAAACGTGCAGTCATATCCCTCAATCGAAAAAAGTCCAACATAACGACTAACATCATTTTTGAAAAGGAAATATTTATATGTTCCTTTTATCGTGATTTCTATTACCTCATAACCACCAGTATTGTCGTTAATTCTAAATCGTACTCCCGTAATCACGGTGTCAACATTCTTTGAAATCGGGTTAAACCAGAAAAATGATATTGCAAATGTTGCAATCACTACTACAATTGCCGCTATTTTCAATATGGCTCTTTTTCTCATACGAAATTATGGCAACCCCCTTTACGTCACCAGCCCAGATAAAACTGGTTGAGTTTTACAGGCAACCGAATCTTTTGATCGGCATCGCTTGGCGCTATATTGTCTGTTGTCGGTATTCCAGACATCATTTTCCCACAATTTCGTAGTGCTTAGTCAATACTTGCGTTATACTGACAACGGTATAATATGGTGATTGTATACCTCACGCAACAAAAAGTAAAACACGCGTGAGGGAGGCTGCCGTATTTCGTCAATTTAAAATAGCACCAAAATGGATATTGAAGATCCAAAATAGAGTTAGCACCCAAGGCGGCTCCTTTCGTAGCATTGTTCTTGGAGCTTAAGGAGAAACATGCAACACCTCCATTTCTTTAGGGGTGTTGCGACGTTCACTGGAACCCAAGCAGATGGTTAAACAGAGGAGGAGGAGTTGACTTATAGCTTCCACTTTATTACAGTTGACCAATAATGCCTGAGAGCGTCATCATCTATACTGACGGGGGTTGCCGATACAACCCCGGGCCAGCTGCCATCGGCGTGCTTGTCCAAGACACCTCTGGGACCAAGCTTGCCGCCATCTCCCGCTACTTAGGCCATGGTACCAACAATCAGGCCGAATATCACGCCGTCATCGCCGGACTGGAAAAAGCACTTTCCCTTGGAGCAAGCCGCGTTGAAGTAAGAGCTGACTCATTGCTAATCGTAGAGCAACTTAACGGACGATATAAGGTGAAAAATGCCGTCCTAAGACCCCTTTTCCTGAAAGCGCAAAATCTGAGTCAACGCTTCCAGAGCTTCAGCGTCAAACACATACCTCGCGAGATGAACAACGAAGCCGACCGACTGGCAAACCAGGCCCTTGATGCCCATACGGCAGAAAGGTCAGGTCCCGGTCTTAACGCCTGCCAGGCCACTCTGGATCTTTAGGATACTTGCCGCCTCTGTTATAATGCCTAGCCATGTGGTCGCTAGTCACCCTGACCCTGGGGATATCCTTTTCCGGTGTCATTGCGCCCGGGCCGATGCTGGCCGTCGCCATCGCCAAAAGCTATAAGTCGCCCTGGGCTGGCACCCTCATGTCTTTGGGCCATGCCGTCGTCGAGGTGCCGCTCATCGCACTCATCTACTTCGGCTTCGCCCGCTTTTTTGAAAACCACGCCGTTCAACTCGCCTTAGCCATCCTAGGTGGCGGCATGATCCTCTGGATGGGCATAGGCATGTTCCGAGATCGCCTTAAGATCGTGCGCGAGGGCAAAGATCTGCCCTACTCTGCTTTTGTGGCCGGCATCACAATGAGCGCCCTCAATCCTTTTTTTCTGCTCTGGTGGGCCACCGCCGGTAGCCTGCTGGTGATGAAGTACCTAGACTTCGGGGGACGCGGGCTACTTATCCTACTTGCCGCCCATTGGGTGTGCGACCTCGTTTGGCTAAGCTTAGTATCACAGCTCGTCCACCGTAGCCACCGCTTCATCTCACCGCGTTTTCAGGTATGGCTCTTCATCGCCATGTCCTTTTTCCTGGCAGGGTTCGGGGTATACTACATTGTCTCCGGCATAAGAATGATATAGACACCTCTTGGGGCGACCATCGACGAATGGTCGCACAACCTCTCTTCTCTCACCCAGCACAGTGCCCGATTTTAGGCGCATGTAGGCAAGTCGCCCACCATGAAACATGCGCACCCCAAGGCAAATAACGTTTGACAATGACGCGTAGCTGGTCCTATCATATGGAGGCTAAATGCCGTTTTCGGTTTAAGCGAGCCGATTACTCATTAAACAGGCCGAATAGGGGGTTGTATGCCATTCAAACTTGGTCCATTGGAGATCGTCCTTATCCTGGTCGTCATCCTGGTTATCTTTGGCGTAGGCAAGCTCCCGCAGGTCGGGTCTGCGCTCGGCAAGAGCATCCGGGCTTTCAAGGA
>JGI24702J35022_10001619_pt1 | contig 13929 bp, 8 predicted proteins | sample TergutTh196P4_FD_35022 | JGI IMG/M metagenome (IMG submission 35022)
CCGTTCGGCATTTGCACATCCAGATCCATCCCTACCGTCGAATGATAATCCAACGTAGTCTTCTCATAATCCAAACGTATCCCGGCAGTTACCGATAATCCTTCGGTAAACAGATTGTTGTATGTCGATTGATGAAAGATGGCGCCTCCCCGCGTGGGTGTTTCAAACCGGCTTGGAATCGGAATTGATGAATTCATTACCGTCATAAGCGGTGCGCGTGGATTATTTTGGTGTATCCTGTCGAACATGGGTTGCATGATTTGGTCTATCCCATCCAATCCCATTACGGTCGACATATCCGTCAACAGTTCATTGGAAAATCCATATACGCCAAACAACCATTGATAGTTACCCGTTGAGTTCGATTTCATCGTTATTTCTTCCGTCAACGTATGCAGGAATTGTTTATGATGCATGGAAAATACAGAAAGCGGCGTATAATCCAAATCCATCTTCATATCGTCGGTCAAATACTGATAAGCCGTTGATGCGTTAAACAGGATACGGTCGTTTATATAATTGAGATTAAGGTTTCCACCCACGACTTGCCTGTTGTATCTTCCCGGGTCGTTATAGTTTGGTTCGCTTACTTTTCCGTCTTCATATTTACCATAAGGGAAAGCGCCCTGGTCGGTATAATCGTAATTAGCCATCATCCGGGCAGTCCATTTGTCGGTGATAGCCCAGTCCATGCGTACACTACCACCGGCAGATAACTGATGGTCTTCTTTCTTTCCGGTATATAAATTTGTGAAATATCCGTCATTTCGGTTATAGTATCCGCTGACCGACAGTCCCATATTTCGCCTGATTTTATCGGAAACCGTTCCGTTTCCCCTGAATAATCCGTGATTTCCTTTGGTCAGCGTGATTTTGGTTCGTTGATAATCCAACGGCGAATATGTATAGATATGGATAATTCCCCCCATCGCATTACGTCCATACAATGTGCCCTGGGGGCCGCGCAATACTTCAATCCGTTGGATATTCATAAAGTCAAAATCGAATGCCGACTTATCCAAATACGGCATATTATCGACATACAGACCGATTGTCTGCCCTGTGCTGCGTTCGCCTATACCTCTCACATAGACCGGCGCATTCATTTTCGAGCCATAGTCAGGTATATAAAAATTGGGAATAACCACATTCAAATCCTTTATCGACATGATTTTCATCCCTTCAAGCTGAGAAGGACTCAGCAACGATACGGAGGCAGGCAACGATTGTATCTTGTTGGTTTCCTTAGTCGATGAAATCACAACCACTTCATCAAGGGTATAAAGTCGTAATGTATCTGTAGCTTGCTTATTATCAACCTCACATACCACGAATTGTATACCACAGCAAATACCCAACAGCATCAAAAACAACTTCTTCATAATTTTTTAAAATTTGGACGCAAAGTAACTGCTTTTACCTGTTTCCTGCAATCACTATATGTAGTGATTTTTGAGGGTATCGGAATCGATATTGCCGTAAGCGATATACGTGAATAACCCCATGCAAGCCGATAGGCGCAGCTCGGGGTGAGCGTAACTACAACCTCACATCAACCCCGTAGTGGGTTGAACTCCTTGACATAGATAAAAAATCTATGTCAATTTCTCCGTCCCCGTGACATGGGAGGCGTTTTGGGGAGTAAAAAAAAACGGGTTTTTTTTGTACTCCACTCAACTTGCACTATCTTTGCGGCAATTTTTAAAAAAATAACATGGCGTACATAATGGGTAAACGGTTTGCAGAATATGGCGGGTTCGATTTGTCGGACATCAATAAAACGGTGTTGCAGAGGTGGAAAGATGAAAATATGTTTCAGCAAAGCATCGATATTCGCGAAGGACAACCTTCTTTTGTCTTTTACGAAGGTCCGCCGTCTGCCAATGGAATGCCCGGTATTCATCATGTGACGGCACGCACCATCAAAGACATCTTCTGCCGCTATAAGACGATGAAAGGTTTTCAGGTCAAACGGAAAGCCGGATGGGACACACACGGACTGCCCGTCGAACTTGGCGTTGAAAAAGCGCTCGGCATCACGAAAGAAGATATCGGAAAGAAAATATCGGTAGTCGACTACAATGCCGCCTGCCGGAAAGATGTGATGAAGTTTACCAAAGAATGGGAGGAACTCACCGACCAAATGGGATTTTGGGTGGATATGGACGATCCTTATATCACTTACGATAATCGCTATATCGAAACAGTCTGGTATTTACTCAAACAACTGCATACAAACGGCTTATTATACAAAGGATATACAATTCAACCGTATTCACCCGCCGCAGGTACAGGATTAAGTACGCACGAACTGAATCAGCCGGGCTGCTACCGTGATGTGAAAGATACAACCGTCGTTGCCATGTTTAAGATGAAAACACCCAAACAGGAAATGATGGGGTGGGGGAATCCCTATTTTATTGCATGGACAACTACACCCTGGACACTATCTTCAAATACAGCGCTTTGTGTCGGCCCTAAAATCCGATATACGGCAGTACGCACCTATAATCCATACAATAATGAACCTGTTACGATTGTTTTAGCCAAAGACTTAATCCATGCACATTTGAATCCGAAAGCTGAGGGTTTGGCGTTGGAAGATTACAAGGCAGGAGATAAACTGATTCCCTATCAGGTGGTTGGCGAATTTTCAGGGGCTGACTTGGTAGGAATCGAATACGAACAACTGATTCCCTGGATGAACCCCGGTGAAGGCGCTTTCCGTGTGATTTCAGGTGATTATGTAACGACAGAAGAAGGGACGGGAATTGTGCATATTTCGCCGACGTTTGGCGCCGACGATGCCCGCGTGGCTAAGATTTTCGGCGTTCCACCTTTACAGTTAGTTGATAAACAGGGGAATCTTCGTCCCGCGGTCGATTTACAGGGACGGTATTACCGGTTGGAGGATTTGGAAGAAACGTATGTAAAAGATAATGTCAATATAGAACTGTATAAGGAATTTGCAGGGAGGTATGTGAAGAATGAATATAACACCTCCAACTCCCTCGAAGGGGGAGAGAACTCCCCTCCTTCGGAGGGGTTGGGGGAGGTGTTAGATGTTGACTTGTGTGTGATGCTGAAACAGCAAGGCCTGGCATTTCGCATTGAAAAACAGGTTCATAACTACCCGCATTGCTGGCGGACAGATAAACCCGTATTGTATTATCCGTTAGACAGTTGGTTTGTTCGTACCACCGCTTGCCGCGAACGGTTGATAGCGCATAACAATACAATCAACTGGAAACCGCAAAGCACCGGTACAGGTCGTTTCGGGAAATGGTTGGAGAACTTGCAGGATTGGAATCTAAGTCGTAGCCGTTACTGGGGTACTCCCTTACCCATCTGGCGGACAGATGATGGCGCCGAAGAAAAATGTATCGGTTCGGTCAAGGAATTGTACGATGAAATCGAGAAATCGGTCAAATTCGGCTATATGCCGAAAAACCCGTATAAGGAAGCCGGATTTCAACCGGAAAAATATACTGCCGAAAATTACGCTTTAATTGACTTGCACCGTCCATACGTAGACGATATAATTTTGGTTTCCGACACAGGAAAACCCATGAAACGCGAAAGCGACCTGATCGATGTATGGTTTGATTCGGGTGCAATGCCTTATGCACAAATACATTATCCGTTTGAGAACAAAGAAATATTTGATAAAAGGGAAGTCTTTCCGGCTGATTTTATAGCAGAAGGGGTTGACCAAACACGGGGTTGGTTTTTCACGCTCCACGTACTGGGAAGTATGATTTTTGATAGCGTAGCGTTTAAAACGGTCGTTTCCAATGGTTTGGTATTGGATAAAAACGGAAACAAAATGTCCAAACGGTTGGGTAACGCAGTCGATCCGTTTGCTACAATCGCAAAATACGGCTCCGACCCGTTGCGCTGGTACCTGATTACCAACGCTTCACCTTGGGATAATATCAAATTCGACCACGAAGGCATCGAAGAAGTACGCCGTAAATTTTTCGGTACATTATACAATACGTATTCATTCTTTGTTTTGTATGCGAATGTAGACAATTTTACGTACAGCGAGGCGGAAATACCTTATAATGAGCGTTCTGAGATAGACCGGTGGATTTTATCGTTGTTGAATACGCTGATCAAAGAGGTCGATGAGTTTTACGAAACCTACGAACCCACCCGCGCTGGTCGTGCGATCACCGATTTTGTCAATGATCATTTAAGTAACTGGTATGTCAGACTGAATCGCCGCCGTTTTTGGGGTGGAGGCATGACACAGGATAAAATTTCCGCGTATCAGACTTTGTATACCTGCTTGGAAACTGTCAGCAAACTGATGGCGCCGATTGCTCCGTTTTATGCCGATCGGTTGTATTTGGACTTGGTCAGTGTGTCGGGTCGCGAACAAGTCGAATCCGTTCATTTAGCCGACTTTCCGGTATGTCGGGATACGTTTGTAGACAAGCTGTTGGAAGAACGGATGTTAATGGCACAGACGATTTCATCGATGGTATTATCACTTCGGCGAAAAGTAAATATCAAAGTCCGCCAGCCGCTTCAAACCATAATGATACCGGCCGTAGATGCTCATCAACAAGAAAATATAGAAGCAGTCAGGGATTTGATTTTAAGTGAAGTAAATGTCAAAACGTTGACTTTTATCGAAAACACCGATGAGATTCTCGTCAAAAGAATAAAACCCGACTTTAAAAAGTTAGGCCCCCGTTATGGAAAGATTATGAAGTTATTAGCCGCCTCCATTCAAGCGATGACCATGCAGGAGATAACGCAGTTTGAAGCGACCGGCCATTTCGCGATTCATATCGAAGGGCAAGACTGTGTGATCGAACTGTCTGATGTCGAAATCGTATCGGAAGATATTCCGGGCTGGCAGGTAACCAACGAAGGCCGTCTGACCATCGCATTGGATATAACGGTAACCGAAACGTTGAGAAAGGAAGGGTTGGCACGCGAGTTGGTAAACCGGATACAGAACCTGCGCAAAAGTAGCGGTTTGGATATTACCGATAAGATTCGGCTGACAATCAGCGCACCGGAAGAAATGTGCGATGCCATTCAGGAATATCAGACTTATATTACGAATCAGGTGTTGGCTATTTCGATTGAAATGGTGCATCAGTTGGATAACGGAACCTTATTGGATTTCGAAGACTTCAATCTGACGGTAAGTATTGAGAAAATTTGATTTTTTCGTCTAACGGAAATCATATATTATTAACGTTTTTCAATGCTTCTGCTTGTCAATTTAAAAATTTCAGCTAATTTTGTACCCTGAATATAAAACAAAAATAATGTATAACAATAAAAACGATAAGAGATGACTGAAAAGACAAGATATTCGGACAGTGAATTGGAAGAATTTCGGGCAATTATCTTGGAAAAATTAGATATTGCGCAGAAAGATTATGAGCAACTCAGGGCAGGGCTTACCAATTCCGACGGAAACGATGTTTCCGATACATCGCCTACTTTCAAGGTGTTGGAAGAAGGAGCGGCAACCCTTTCNAAAGAGGAATCAGGCCGTTTGGCGCAACGTCAGATGAAATTTATCCAAAGTCTGCAAGCCGCTTTGATCAGGATTGAAAACAAGACGTATGGGATATGCCGTGAAACGGGTAAGTTAATTGCCAAAGAACGGTTACGTGCTGTTCCCCATGCAACGTTAAGCATTGAAGCCAAGCAAGCAGGGGCGAGGTAAGAAGATTTAAAAATTTAAAAATTTAAAAATTCCATAATCCCATTAGGGATTTACGCTCGGTAGAATTCAAAATTCAAAATTCCATAATCCCATTAGGGATTTACGCTCGGTAGAATTAAAAAAATAAAAAAAACAATTTATGAGTGGCGATGATGCAGGGTTTTTGACCGAACCTGTTCCGGTCAATAAAAACAATAATAAAAAATGGGGGATAGCAGTTATCATTCTCTTACTCCTTTTGTTGGACCAGGCATCGAAGATTTGGATAAAGACACACATGCAATTGCATGAGAGTTACCAGGTCTTTTCGTGGTTTCATATCTATTTTACGGAAAACCCGGGTATGGCATTCGGGTTGGAGATCATTGATAAAAAGATATTGTCCATTATCCGTATTGTAGCTGCCATCGTTTTGGTTTATTATTTATTCCAAATTATCAAACGAAACTACGCTTTTGGTTTTATCATTTGCATTGCGTTGATTTTTGTTGGCGCAACAGGTAATATCATTGATTGCATCTTCTATGGCGTTATTTTCGATCACAGTTATGGGCAGCTTGCCACTTTTTTGCCTGAGAGCGGGGGTTATGCCACTTATCTACAGGGAAAAGTTGTCGATATGCTGTATTTTCCATTGATTGAGACTACTTTACCTTCATGGCTACCCATCTGGGGTGGAAATGATTTTGTCTTTTTCCGGCCTATTTTTAATTTAGCAGACTCATCTATTTGTGTGGGCGTGTTTACATTATTGTTGTTTTATCGCAAGACTCTTTCTCGCAGTTTGTCGAAATAAATATACATGTCAAGGTTTAATGTCAGCTTTTTATCCTTAGTTTGTTTTTTTTTCTCTCTCTTCCCTTTAATGATAGCCTGTAGCAGGGTTCCGAAAGGGATATTACCGGAAAAAAAGATGAAGCAGGTATTAATCGACATACACCTGGCAGATGCAATAATCAATTCGGATTCGTACACATTCCAGCATGAAGAAAACAAAATAGCCCTTTATCAGTCTGTATTTGAAAAACATCGGGTGACGGAGGCCGTATATGACAGTTCCCTGATCTGGTACGGCAAAAATTTGGATATTTATATGCAAGTATATAACATGGCATTGGCTGATGTGAAAAAGAGAATCGAAAAAATCGGCCCCATAGAATATGAAACAGATCAAACAGCCAATGCAGACTCGATTGATATTTGGTCGGATAGCCGAAACTTTGAATTTTTTCCGGCGTCATTATCAAATACCCTGAATTTCAACTTTAAAGAGGCGGAAGAGTATGCTTCTGGAAGTATTTTTGTATTGAAATTGCATGTGTTGGGTTTTGTACCTGCCATGCAATCGCCTGTTGAAGTACATATTCATGCCATACAGAATGATACAACCATCGTTGTACGGCATCAAATTGTGAACGACGGATATCATGAGATGATTTTAAGGACATTGCCTGTACGGCGTGTCAACCGGGTATACGGCTATATCCGATTCAATGAAAGTAATGTCTTTTATCATAAAGTTCTTTTAAACGATTTGCAAATGATCAAATACCGCTATGGAACAGAGGCGGCCAATCGGTTGGATGGCAAGGAAATAAATTAAGCAATACGAATTGGTTGCAAGTAGTTCAAAATGAAGTTCTTCTAAATTCGGAACAAATAATCGCCGCAGAAATTGCGGCATTTAGGGAGTCGGGTTTGGGGCTTGTCGGAGGGAAATTGGGGATAAAAAGTCGTTGATTGACTAACGAAGCGATGGAAGGGCGGATGCCGTTTCCTTCATTTCCAATGATGATAATACCATTCGAGGTTAATTGTTCTTCGTAAATACTAACTCCGTCTAAAAAAGTACCATACAAAGGCACGTTCCGGTTTGATAGAAATTCTTCAAGGTCGATATAATGGATTTTTACACGGGTTAATGCACCCATAGTAGCCTGTACTGCCTTAGGCCCGAAAGCATCAGCTGTATCGTGACTGCAAACCATATGTTCGATGCCAAACCAATCGGCTAAACGGATCATGGTTCCCAGATTACCCGGATCCTGTATGCCGTCGAGCGCCAAAACCAATGTGGAAGAGGGGTCTACTTCTTCTATCCTGTAAGCCGGAATTCTGAAGACAGCCAATACGTCTTGCGGGTTTTTCAATAAACTGACTTTCCTTATTTCATCTTCTTCGGCTACTATCAATTCTTTCACTTTAAACCCTAACAGGGTTTCAAACCCTGTTAGGGTTGGTTGCGTATCTATCCATGCTTGTCGCGCAATCATCCATTCACATGCAAAAAAAGGAATCATGTCGCTCACCAATTTATTGCCTTCCGCGATAAACAACCGGTATTCGTCGCGGTATTTTTTCTTTTCCAACAGCCGAACTAACTTAATTTTAGCCTTACTCAACATAATTTCGTATGATTACAAATTCAAAATTACGCAAAATAATTTATTTAGCGTATTTTTGTGGACTGAAAATGTAACATGGTGAGAATAAAAGCACTTTTTTTATTGGTTGCAAGTCTGGGAATATGGTTAATATCGTGTACTACAACAAAGTACGTGGGCGAACATGATTATTTATTAGATAAGGTAAAGATAACGGTAGATAGCGCTCAAGTCAAAACAAACGACTTGAAACCTTTTCTCCGGCAACAACCCAACTATAAAATATTCGGTATCCTAAAATGGCCGCTCTATGTATACAACTGGTCGGGCAGGGACGAAAACAGATGGCTAAACAAACAACTGCGCAGGATTGGTGAACCACCGGAAATTATGGATACCCTCTTAATTTCGCTGTCTCAAACAGAGTTTACGCGTTATATGATAAGTAAAGGTTATATTCATGCAGATGTTCTGTCAACAATAGATACGACCAAACGGAAAAAAGCATCAGTTGAATACCGCGTGATTGCCAATACACCTTATCGTATACGTAATTTTTCTTCATCTGTTTTAGACAATCAAATTGACAGTATTTTCCATTTGCAAGCGCCAAAATCAACGTGGCTTGGCTCTTTGTTTCGTGTTAATACAGAAGAATTTACTTCTTTGATACATCAGGATGCACTGTTTGACCGAAGTGTTTTAGACAAAGAACGTCAGCGTCTGACTTCCATGCTGCGAAACAGGGGATATTATGCTTTCAATAATGAATATATTAATTTTTTGGCTGACAGCACTTTCAATCAAAACATAGTTGATTTGGAAATGGTGGTGCGACCTTTTCAATTTATCAATACGGAAGGATTGATCGAAGAACGAAAGCATCAGGTATATTATCTCAACAAGATTCAAATAATCACTGATTTTGATCACTTGAGTCCGGGGCAGGCAGAAAGGTTTATGCCTGTGGATTCCGTTTTAAAGGATAATATTTGGATATTCTACGGTGATGCAAAGCGAAGTCTTCGTCCGGTCGTATTACAACGACGGTGTTATATCACCCCGGGCATGTTATTTAATGAACGCGCTATCGGACAAACCTATTCATCACTATCCGCGCTTCGTGCGTTGCGATATGTCAATATCCGGTACGATGAATTTGAAGAGAACGATACGCTCAAATTGAATTGCACCATCCTGACGGCTCCGGCCAAAACACATGGGTTTGGTGTAGAGATAGAAGGCACTAATTCTGCCGGTGATTTAGGTTTTGCCTCCGGTTTGAATTACCAGCATCGCAATCTGTTTAAAGGATCGGAGATGTTTGCTGCCAAAATCAGGGGGGCTTACGAATCATTATCCATTGACGAAGCAGGGCAAGGCAACTATTGGGAATTGGCCGGTGAGGCTTCGATTCTGTTTCCTTCGTTTATTTTTCCGTCAAGTCAGACATTCAGGGATAAGGTTCGTGCTACTACCGAACTGAAAATCAGCTATAATCAACAACGACGTCCCGAATACAGGCGTGCCATTCTATCCGGTGGTTGGAGTTATATCTGGCAGGAAAGGAGCAATCAATTGACACGTCACGTACTCAAATTATACGAAGTTAATTATGTTTTTTTGCCTTTTTTAGACCGAAACTTTATCGCATCTTTGCCTGAAGCGATTGCGCTCTATAATTATTCCAACCAGTTTATTGCCGGATCGGGTTATACCTATTCGTTTAATAACTACGACCCGTTGAAACGCGGAAACAGTACGTATTCGTTTCGGTTGGGTTTCGAATCGGCAGGCAATTTATTGTATACGTTGTCAAGTTTGTTTGGCGCACAAAAAACAGCCGGACGTTACAGGCTGTTCGGGATCAATTATTCGCAATATATCAAGGGGGATGTTGATTTTGCAAGAAGCCTGAAGATTGATGACAGGAATACTGTCGCCTTCCATATTGGCGGTGGCATCGGTTATCCTTACGGCAATACAACGGAATTGCCATTTGAACGCCGGTATTTTGCAGGTGGCGCCAACAGCAACCGGGGATGGTCGATTCGCTCACTCGGTCCGGGCAGTATGCCGGTTACAGCCAATTCGACGTTTGTATACAGGGTAGGGGATATCAGGTTGGATGCCAATATCGAATACAGGTCAAAGTTATTCTGGAAATTTGAAATGGCAGCATATATTGATGGTGGGAATGTATGGACGATTCGTGCATACAGGTATCAACCTAAGGGGAATTTCGATTTTTCACGTTTTTATAAAGAGATAGCCATGTCGTACGGATTAGGGCTACGGCTTGATTTCGATTACTTCCTCATTCGCTTAGATACAGGCATGAAAGCATATAATCCGCAAGTTGAAGGCAGCAAGAAATGGGCTGTCTTTCACCCGTTAAACTTGAAAGAAAATTTTGCGTGGCATTTTGCGGTGGGTTATCCGTTTTGACGATTTATCTTTTTTTTATAAAAAAAATGTATGTTTATTCAAAAAATGTATATTTTTGTGCTTCATAAATATGTTATAGAACAGTTGTGGTTAGGAAAGAAATAGAAGACATCGATTTATCGGCAAGCTTATCAGACGTTTGGAGGATTTTGACCGTAAAGGAACGTGAAATTCTTCGTGCCAATGCCAAGATTCAATATTTCAAGCGAAACGAAATGATTTATTGTGAAGGTGATGAAGCTAAAGATATGATGTGCTTATTGAAAGGTAAAGTCAAGATTTCAAAAAGAGGAGTAGGGGGGCGCAGTCAAATCATCCGCATGATCAGGCCGGTGCAGTATTTTGCTTACCGCGCTTATTTTGCACGCGAACCTTACCTCACTGATGCTTCGGCATTTGAAACCTCCAAGGTGTGTATCATTCCCATGGCAGTAGTTGAATTATTATTACATGCCAATCCGAAATTAGCTGTTTTTTTTATTCGCCAACTTTCTGTCGACCTTGGGATTGCCGATTCAAGGACGGTCAATCTGACTCAAAAACATATACGCGGACGTTTGGCTGAGTCGCTATTGTTTCTGCTTGATAGCTACGGATTGGAAGAAGATGAAGCAACGCTGAGCATCTATCTTTCGCGCGAAGACTTAGCCAACCTTTCGAATATGACCACTTCGAATGCCATCCGCACATTGTCAACGTTTGTCACGGAACATATCATCACAGTAGACGGACGTAAAGTGAAAATTCTCGACGAAGAACGCCTGCGCAAAGTTAGCCGGCTGGGGTGACTGTTTCACTAAAGCGCCTCCATATTCAGCGGATTGATGATATTTTTTCCTTCTGCTGTGTATAAGTGGGTTAGCCGGTCTTTGTAGCGTTCCTCGATTTTACCGCGAACCATTTTCATCGATGAATTGAGCAATTGATTTTGTTCAGTAAATGCTTCGGGTAGCACTGCAATAGCGGTAGGCAACCAACGTTCGGGAAATTCGCCTGCATATTTTCCATTGGCCTTGTAATCGTTGATGATTTCCTGTATCTTCATCAATGCGGCTTCTTTGGCTTCGATCGAATCCCATGATATATCGGGATTGGTTTCTTCAATATAGCGTTTGAGTTGCTCTTTTTCGGGCACTACCAATGCAACCGTATACGGATTCTGGTTATTAAAGAGCAACATTTGTTCGATAAATTTTGTTTTATCGCATATTCCTTCTTCAATACCTTCGGGGCTGTACTTTTCGCCGTCACTGCTGATCAGCAGGCTTTTGAAACGTCCCAAGACATACAGGAAACCGTCTTTATCCATATAACCCATATCGCCGGTATAGAGCCAGCCGTCAACGATGGTTTGCTGTGTTGATTCGGGGTTTTTCCAATAACCCAACATCACATTCTCACCTTTGATCACAATTTCACCTTTGATGCCAAGCGGAAGTTCTTTCCCCTCCATATCGCATATCTTAATATCAAGGTTCGGTACTAATACACCCGAAGAACCTAATTTGTGCCTTTTCAATCCGTTGGCAGAAATGATAGGAGTCGCTTCCGAGAGTCCGTAACCTTGAAACATCGGTATACCGATTGCATAGTAAAAGCGCTGTAACTCAATATCCAACAAAGCGCCGCCCCCGATAAAAAAACGCAATTTACCGCCCATCGCCTGACGTACTTTCGAAAACAACACCTTGTCATAAATTGCCAGTAACAATTTCTTCCCGATATGACCACCTTTGTTGTAACCCTCTTTATTATAGGAATAAGCAATTTTTAAGGCATGATTAAAAAGTTTCTCCGTTGTTTTTCCCTTTTTACGGATAGAGCTTTCGATATTCTTACGGAAGTTTTTGGCTAAGGCAGGAACACTCATAATAACTGTCGGTTTAAATTCCTGTATATTGATGGGAATGTTTCTCAACGATTCATTTTGTGTTTTTCCGGCTTGTACGGTTGCCACATTCGCCCCGAAATACATAAACGCATAAAATCCTGCCACATGACCGAAACAATGATCTAATGGGATAATTATCAGGTTGCTGTCTTTGGGATCGATATCAATCAACGAGGTAGCCTGTTCGACATTGGCGGTATAGTTGCGATGCGACAACATAACGCCTTTGGGATCGGCGGTTGTGCCTGAAGTATAGGTGATTGTAGCCAGATCGTCGTTTTGGACCGCCTGACTGCGGGCTATCAGTTGATCTCTGTTGTTTTGCAGGTATTCGTCGCCTGCGGCTATAACTTCACCAATCCACACTTCTTTGCTTTCGTAGGTGTCTTGCGGATCGAAAATAAAAATCTTTTCGACCAAAGGTAGCGAATCAATGATGCTCCTGATCTTCTTCAGTTGCTTGCCTGAAACAATGATAAAACGGGATTCCGAATGTTGAAGCCTGAATATCAAATCATTGCTTTCCTCTAACTTGATAGAAAGCGGTACATTGGCTGCACCGGTATAGAGGATTCCCAGTTCGCCGATAATCCAATCATTGCGTCCTTCGGACAGTAATGCAATTTTATCACCGGGCTGAACACCTGCCTGAATTAAGCCTGCGGCCAAACGGTATACTTGTTCTTTGGTCTGTTTGAACGTGATCGGTTCAAAAGATGTTGTCTTTTTTTCCCAAAGAAATGTGTTGTCGCCGAATTTCTCAACACTTTTTTCTAAAAAATCGATAATGGTATTTTTCATTTGATGGTTTTATTTATAATTTTCAATATCAGGTCGTTCGATAATCGAACCATAGCGGTGGTATTCGTAGCTGACGCTTTGTTCTTTAACATAATGAAGCAGTTCGAAACGGCCTTCGTTCAGTACGTTGGCGAAAGCGACGTATGTATTATGGTCGGCTGCTTTTTCAAATATCCTTTTGTCGACTTCGTTGGATAGCACACGTATCCTTTCCCATTGACCGATGGAATCGATAAATTGGTCAAGCGATTCTTCTTTAAGCGTACATTTCAATGACCGGAGTTCTGCTAAACCTTGATAATGGCTGTCAACGCTAATGGTAAGCGGTGTTCCGACACTTCGGGCTGCACATTCCACCTTTGTTATGTCTGTCGGGGCATCGTTTGCAAATACCCTCAACACCATGTTTTTCAACGGAAGATAACGTGACACATTCAATTCGCCTAAGATATGATTGACGTCGCGCGCCATAAGAAATTCATTTTTAGCTATTTCATCGTAGTTTACAATCGCTGTGTCTGTGTGCTCTATATCAACAAAGCTACTGACATAATTCACACCACCTGCCTTGATACCGCCTCCGAAAGCCGACAGTTTCATTCCGCCAAAGGGCTGCCTGTTTACGATTGCGCCTGTGATGCCGCGATTGATATACAGATTGCCGGCTACGATATGGTCGCGCCAGTATTTTTGTTCGGCTTCGTCGA
>JGI24702J35022_10001620_pt1 | contig 13928 bp, 17 predicted proteins | sample TergutTh196P4_FD_35022 | JGI IMG/M metagenome (IMG submission 35022)
TTTTATCAAATTAAAGTACTTCTGGTGCCAATGAAACTATTTTCAAATATTGTTTTTCACGCAGTTCACGAGCCACAGGACCGAAAATACGCGTCCCCCGCAACTCTTCCGATGCCGTCAACAACACTACCGCATTGTCGTCGAAACGGATATACGAGCCGTCGGCACGGCGTACTTCCTTTTTTGTTCTTACTACAACAGCCTTTGTTACTGTTCCTTTCTTAATATTACCCGAAGGAATGGCACTCTTGACGGTAACAACAATTTTGTCGCCGATGCCTGCGTAACGTTTTCCCGTTCCGCCCAACACTCGAATGCACAATACTTCTTTCGCTCCGCTATTATCTGCCACGGATAACCTTGATTCTTGCTGTACCATATCTACTTCGCTTTTTCAGTTATTTCTAACAATCTCCAACACTTATTTTTACTTAACGGTCTGGTTTCCATTATTTTAACCTTGTCGCCTATTTGACACTCGTCTTTTTCGTCGTGTGCCATAAAGCGGGAGGTTTTTTTCAAAAACTTACCATACTTGGGGTGTTTTAATTTGCTTTCCACCGCAACAACAATAGATTTCTCCATTTTGTTGCTCACAACAACCCCTTCCCTCTGCTTTCTAAAATTTCGTTCCATTATCCTTCTTTTTTTACAGATTTAATTTCTGCAAGTTGCCTTGCCCTGATTTCCGTCTTCAATCTCGCAACCGTTTTGCGAAATTCTCTAATCCTGTTTGGATTCTCAATAGGAGAAACCGCATGGTGCATTTTAATTCTGACCAACTGTTTTGTCTCCTCTTCCAAACGCTCTCCCAATTCTTTCGTTGAAAGTTCTGCTACTACTGACTGTTTCATCTTTTCTTGTTATAAAGTTTCTTCTGAATAATCTCTTCTTGTTATAAACTTGGTCAGAATAGGCAATTTCTGCGACCCTAACCGCATGGCTTCTTTGGCAATTTCCAAAGGCACGCCGTCCGATTCAAACAAAATTCGTCCCGGGGAAATACGCGCCACAAAATATTCCGGCGACCCCTTCCCTTTACCCATACGCACTTCGGCGGGTTTTTTGGTAATGGGCTTGTCGGGGAATACCCTAATCCACAATTTACCTTCACGTTTCATGTAACGCGTTATCGCTTGACGAGCCGCTTCTATTTGCCGTCCCGTCATCCAACACTCGTCCAAGGCTTTGATGGCGAAAGAACCAAAAGCGATTTCCGAACCGCGTTTGGTGTTGCCCTTCATCTTGCCTTTCTGCATTCTTCTATACTTCGTCTTTTTTGGCTGTAACATCGCTATGTATTATCTTCTTATTTTATATTCTATTTATTTACACTAATCATTGTTTCACTATTTTTTTCATTACCGTTCCGTTATCCGTCTGTATTTTCAGAAAATACATTCCGTTTGCTAAACGGGAAATGTCCATTGTTATTGTGCTTTCATTGGGCAAAACATGTTTTGCCCCTACGCTGTACTGCTTGCCAACCACATCATAAACCTCAACCGATAAAACCTCTAATCCACAACTCGTAATTTGTAACTGTCCATTTGTTGGATTTGGTTTTACCGTTATTTCTCCCTTTTTCTCTGCTGATTGCGGGGTATTTAGCGGGTCGTCTGCGGTTTTGGCGGTTTGGTTGTCTTGTCCCTTTATCTCCGATGTATTATTGTATCCCGAACCGTTCTGCATCACAGAACTGCTGTTGTCATACGAACAAACACAAGCGGGGTGTACCGTGAATTCACGCGGATACTCTTCTCGCCAATTTTCAAACAGCATCTCGCCCAAAGAATAGGCTTTTATTGCAACAAAATCATCGTTGGAAGACAAACGCACCAATTCCGCTATCAAATGAGAGGGAAAATCTTCACCTTCTTCTAAATCAAGGGAATAGATTTCCTGTGCCGCAGCAAAATAATCTAAATAGTTCTCGTACGATTCTAAATCCAATTCTGGAAATTTCGTAGGCATTGCCTCTAAAATCTCTTCTGCCTCTTCAAACTCCCCCACAGAAATATAGGTTTCGATTAACAAATATTCAGATTCTATTGTATTAAATCTGCCTATCCAAGTGCGGTATTGTGCCATATCAAGTCCTGCCGTATCGTTTGCAAGGACTTCCAAAGCAGTGTAACAAATATTGTCCATGTATTGCTTCAAATAGGTTAGTTCGTAATACAATACTATCTGTTTTTCTAAATCGGTTACTGGAGCATTACCGCCTATTGTGATTATAAAATCATTACCAGTAACAGTCATTTCAAGTTGCTCTACAATAGCCTGTACTGTGGGGGAATTCCAATCTATAACAACAATATCATCATCGTTATCATCTTTTTTGCCATCATATAGTTCTTTTGCTATCATATAGGAACTATTCAAACTAACTAAATATTCCTCAGGAACCGTTGTATAATAATTATATCCCGCATAACCGAAAGAGGTGCAATGAACTTCTTCCTTAGGTTTTAGGTCAACAGTACCTTGCCACTTAAACGGTTCGTGTGAAGAAAGGAATGAATACCAATGGTATTGAAAAGCATCTCCATTGTTCATTATATGCCAAGAACTTGCTGCTGAAAACGTATTTCCTGTTGCCCAAATGCTGCTTGTCCCCGATTGAATAAATCGGATACGACTGTCTTCCTCTACCGAAATATCTATGTTGTTATTAAAAAAATCATTGCATTGGTAAACCAAACCTTGGGAGCATTCATTATTATTACCACCACTATTTTCCCCTATTGCTAGGCAGGCTGTACATAAACCGCTAAAACTGTTACTTTTAATAAAGTTATTTAATACTCCAGTATTGTATGTAATTATACCCGTACCTTTACCACTTCCTAACGGTTGTAATCCTAATTCTGCAAAATTATTATTTTCTATTCTGTACAATGAATATCCCATTAGATATATGCCTGCTGTAAAAGAGTAATTTTGAGAAAGAATATCAAATTGGTTGTTTTCTACGGTTAGCCTGTTTGACCCTACCGCCATTATTCCAATATGATTATTGTTAAAATTGCTTGCATAAATAGAAATTTCATTTGAATTTTGCAACCACATAGCATAATAAAGTCTTGAAAATTCGCACCCACTGCCCGACATGGAAGTGGCAGAAGATTCTCCTATTATAATATTAGAACTGTTAGCATAGATGCCAATGGGGGCTACTGAGAGAAAGGGTGTCGGGGGAATATTATTTAAAAATTGACAATTTGTAAATTTGACCCCGTGAACTCCCTGCAATTCTACCATTGTTTCCTGATAGCCCATTGCATTGAGAGGCTGATTTATCTCAAACGTACAATTCTTAAAATAACTCTTATTATTTTGAAGTATGCCATTTGAATAATCGCTATAATGCGCAAAATAGACAGCCTGTTTGTTGTTGATAAAATGGGCATCTTCTGCATAAATAATGCCGCCGCCCGGATACACACCCGTTGGATAGTTCCCTCCTAAGTTCCAACCTGCACGAATACCATATACGGCATTCTCTATCGTGGCTCCATTCTTTAATTCCACAACTCCCTGATTTGCAGGTGTTTGCGGATAACCCGGATTTCCAAATACAACAATGCCTTCCCATAACTCGCCATCACAAGCAGAGGTTAAAGTACCGCCGTCTATAATCAGTTTACCTCCTTGTTCGACGATGATTTGGGTATTAGCAGTACAATGTACAACAACACCTTGACTAATAGTTAATGTTGCATTTGCCTCTACAGTAATAGTACCATTTATCGATTTGGACGTATTCCATATTGTATTTTGAGTGATGATTTCGGGCAATATTATACTAGATATACCATCTAAAATATCTACACTTGTATTACAGGGATCAAGCCAATCACTTAATCTTCGTTCTCTTTCAGTAGCATTATTACCAGTCCACGAAATATGGAATTTACCATACATATTTTCTGCTTTTGGATAATTACAACTTGAATTCCCCTGATATAGTTGCCCTATAACCCTATGGTCACTATTTATTAGAGGCGACCCAGAGGAACCTCCTTCAGTTATTCCACTATTCCAAACAACAATCCACCAACTGGTCACAGTTGATACAAAAGAGGTTGGCGTTGTTAAATAGGTTGAAATTTTCTTTACATCGCCACATGGATGATGAATACCAACTCCGCCCGTACCAGGGTTCCCTGTCCTGTCCCATCCTAAATAATAGGGAGTGTAGGAAGGGCAAAGGGACATAGGATCCTCTTTCAATTCCAACAACGCAAAATCACTAACAAAGAAACCATTATTTGCTACGACTTTTGCACCGGAAGTACAAAATGCTAATGGTTCTATTGGATAAAAATTGTCATAATTACAATCATCGGGATTAGGAGGGAGTTCATAATTCCAATAAAAAGTCCAATGGTCCAAATTGGGATTATCTACTGCATCACCATTTTCTCCATCAGAACCAGTAGCAAACAAGCAATGGTTGGCAGTTAAAAAATAGGGATAATGATTATTATTTGTGTTGTTAATTAAAAAGCCACTTGCCCATCTCTCTCCATTAACCACTATCAACGCAACAGCATTCTTTTCTTTTTGCCAATTATCACCTTCGGAACAATTTATATTAAAATGGCATTTACCCGAATGATTAAATCCAAGATAGGGGTCTGTACCAGGAGGAACCCCTTCATACCCGTATCTTGACAAAATATGCCTATAACCATGAACAACTCCCGATATGGAAATAATGGCTTTTTCAGTACAATTTTCAGGTAAATAATATTCTAATACAATAGAATCTCCATAAACCAAACCAGTAGCAAAGCCTCCTGTACTATCTTTTATTCCTTTGTTATTAAATGCTGTAAATGCTCCTATATGATGCTTTCTATTTTGACTATAAATTGAAAATCTTGCTCCACTTGGTAGCCAAAATTTATCATATAATAAATTTATAGACAAAGCCCCTGGGCAGACAATAACAAGTTGACAAAGTTTATCGCCATTTTCTAAAGTATGCCATTGACCTGTATCCAATAAATTCAAATCTACTGAATGTTTAAAACCAAATCGTGGTAAAGCACCAAGTTGTTCTTCTGCCATATCTTCGGCATTAAGTACAGCCGTATCAACAGAAGGCATTACTATTACAGGCATTTGTTCTCTGTCCAAATTATATTTAAAACCAACGGGAACTTCCCGCGTACTTAGTTGCCCATAAGTTACACAATAGAATGGTACTAAAATCGTGATTAATAAAATTTTTCTACTCATAGTTGCTGGTTTTATAAAGTAAGTAATTTTGTTTATTATTGTAGTACACCTTGAGACTATATCCTTGTAAACAAAAAAATTGTGCAGAATGCAATGCGTCCAAGTATACCGCAGACTCGCCAACGCTCGTGTGAGTTACTTTAACCACACTGCAAGAAGATATGTCCGTTACTCCCCAAATTGTATTATTACGGGAACGACCACTGAAATAAAGAGGAAATTCGATAAATATTCCTAATTGCTTCAGATTTTCCAAATTAAAAAGAATTGAAGTTGTATCAAATAAAAGTGTATAACACAATTCGCAATTTTTTGGTTCAAGTTCTGTTATATCACCTGTTTGAGCATCTACTATACCCACTAATTTCCATGTAATGTTTTGCAGAGAATCAGGAGAACAACCGCAATCACTTGATACATTCTTTTCCCAAATAAGTTTTTTACAAACAATATTTAATGCCGAGCAAGTTTCTCCTGCATCCCCACCCATTATACATAATGTTTCTCCTTTGCAATTATAGAAAAATGCTATATTACCACGGTCTTCTAAAAAACCTGTTTGTTCTTCGCCATACGTGCATTGGTATATTATGACCTCACCATTTTCTTGATTAATTTCGTGAATGAGTTCTTTCATCCATGGTATATCTGTCAATGGATTATCAAATACACAGGTATCTTGAATTACTACCTCTTCCGGCTCGGTTTCGGAATTTTCATTTGGCGGTATTTCCATATTTGTCCGCTTTTCGCAACTCCCCGCTGCCAACAAAACCATCAGCGGCACTAAAAACATACACAGCGTTTCAACTGTGCTCCTTTTCGCAAGACTAAGCCTTGTCTGAAAAAGACTTTTCCTATATACTTTCATATCACATATTTTACCTTTTCCTATTGTTATCGCGGTTTCGGTCGCGGTCTCTTCCGCCGCCGCCGCTGTTTCTGTCTCTATCTCTTCCGAAAGAGCCTCTGTCGCCTCTATCGTTTCTATCGCGGTAGCGGTCTCTGTTATCCTTTTTACCGAAACGGTCTCTTCTATCGTCGCGGTCTCCTCTTTCAAAAGGTCGGTCTCTTCTGTTGCCGAATCCGAATCCGCCCTTGCCTGCTCCCGATGCCTCGGTTGCCAACTGGAACAAATCGGTTTTGCCGTACACCAAACCTCTGCAAATCCACACTTTCACGCCCAAACGACCGTAAGTTGTATGTGCTTCCGCATGGTTGTAATCAATATCGGCACGCAAGGTATGCAAGGGAGTACGCCCTTCCTTAAAGTGTTCGGAACGTGCTATTTCCGCTCCGCCGATACGTCCTGAAATGGACACCTTAATGCCTTCTGCACCTGCACGCATCGCATTAAAAATCGCACTTTTGATGGCTCTTCTGTAAAACATGCGTCCTTCCACTTGTTGAGCGATGGTTTGCGACACCAATACGGCATTCGTTTCCGGATTTTTAATCTCCGAAATGTTGATTTGAATATCCTTTTGCGTGATTTTCTTCAACTCTTCCTTCAACTTATCCACTTCAAAGCCCAATCTGCCGATAATCAAACCGGGACGAGCCGTATGAATGGTTATCGTTATCAACTTCAACGTCCTTTCGATGTAAATCTTGGAAATACCCGCCCTGTGCAAACGCGCATTGAGGTATTTTCTGATTTTATCATCTTCGACCAATTTCTGCCCGAAATCTTTCCCGCCGTACCAATTGGAGTCCCAGCCTTTTATTATGCAGATCGNAAGACGCAGTCCTATCGGATTAACTTTCTGTCCCATTTATTCTTCAGTTTGATTTACGTTTTCTAATTTACTATCCACTACCACCGTGATATGGTTGGAGCGTTTCCTCACTCGGTATCCCATTCCTTTGGGAGCCGTTCTCATGCGTCTCAACATAGCACCGCCGTCAACAAATATTTCTTTGACATACAAGTTGCTGTCCTCTACGCGGAGCGACTCGTTTTTCGTTTGCCAGTTGGCAATCGCAGACAGAAGGAGTTTGCGAATTTTCTCCGAAGACTCTTTCTTACTGTACTTCAACACATTCAACGCATACTCCACTTCTTTCCCTCTGACCAAATCCGCCATTAGGCGTGTTTTACGGGGAGAAGTACTGTTATTGACCAATCGTGCCATGGACACATTGCGTTTTGCTTCTTTCCTTGCCTCTGCGGCTAATCTTTTTCTTGCACCCATCTCTTTTCTCTTTTATTTTTTCCCTTTATCTTTTTTACTTCCTGCATGACCGCGGAATATACGCGTAGGGGCAAATTCTCCTAATTTGTGTCCTACCATATTTTCTGTTACGTAAACAGGGATAAATTTATTGCCGTTATGAACGGCTACTGTCTGTCCCACAAAATCGGGCGAAATCATCGAAGCACGAGACCACGTTTTAATCGCAACCTTTCTGTTCGATGCCTGTGCCTCCAACACCCTCTTCTCTAACTTGTAGTGAATATACGGACCTTTCTTTAACGATCTACTCATTGTTGTTTATTTTTTTATTATTTTTTTCTTTTTTCTACAATAAACTGCGTTGAAGCCTTTTTAGGTTTACGTGTTTTGTAACCCTTAGCATACAAACCTTTACGCGAACGCGGGTGTCCGCCCGATGCCCTTCCTTCACCACCGCCCATGGGGTGGTCAACAGGATTCATCACCACGCCGCGCACTCTGGGACGGCGACCCAACCAACGGGAACGACCCGCTTTTCCAGACACCTGCAAATTGTGGTCAATATTGGAAACCATACCTATCGTGGCTTTGCACGCACAAAGGATTTTACGGATTTCGCCCGAAGGCAACTTAATGGTTGCATAACGTTCTTCCCTTGAAGTCAGTTGAGCGTAAGAGCCTGCACTTCGTGCGATTTTGGCGCCTCTGCCCGGCTGCATTTCAATATTATGAATGACCGTTCCCAGCGGTATTTCGGACAAGAGAAGCGTATTTCCCAAATCGGGGGAAATGCCTTTTCCTGAAAGGATTTTTTGCCCTACTTGCAATCCGTGCGGAGCGACAATATATCGTTTTTCGCCGTCCGCATAGAAAACCAATGCGATGCGGGCAGAACGATTGGGGTCGTATTCAATGGTTTTCACGGTGGCGGCAATTCCGTCTTTCTCCCGTTTGAAATCCACGATGCGGTATTTCTGCTTATGACCGCCGCCCATATAGCGCATAGTCATTTTGCCTTCATTGTTACGTCCGCCTGAACGTTTTTTTGGTAACAGCAAACTCTTTTCGGGGGTTGCGGCTGTTATCTCTTCAAAATTACTTATCAACTTAAAACGTTGACCCGGGGTTACCGGTTTAAACTTCTTTAATCCCATCTTTATTTATATACTTCTTAAATATTACTGTAAAAGTCAATTTTATGTTCGCCTTTTAACTGTACTATTGCCTTTTTGAAACTGTTTTTACTTCCGCGGATAAGACCCGATTTGGTATAGCGCGAGGCATCTTTTCCGCGTTGAATTAAGGTATTGACGCGTTCCACCTCCACATTATACAACTCTTCTACCGCTTTTTTTATCTGCAATTTGTCCGCCTTGCGGTCAACGACAAAGCCGTAGCGATTGAATTTTTCGCTAATATCGGTCATTTTCTCCGTAATGATTGGCTTTTTTATAACATTCATTTCTCTCTTTTTTTATACGTTTACATTAAAAAAATCATCTATTTTGGCGGCAGCAGGCTCAAGAATTACAATATTCTGTGCATTTAGAATTTCGTAAGTGTTTAAGTTTGAGACAGTTGCAACCGAAGTCGCTTTTAAATTACGAGAAGACAAATATACACTTTTATTCAAATCATTTACGATAAAAAGCGTTTTTTTATCAAAAAGGTTGATATTTGTCAAAATCTTCACGAACTCTTTTGTTTTAGGCGCCTCAAAATCAAACTGTTCCAAGACCGTAATATTGTTCTCTTTTGCCTTTATTGTCAAGGCAGACATACGAGCCAGCCGTTTTACTTTTTTGTTCAATTTGAAGCCGTAATCTCTGGGCTGCGGTCCGAAAATGCGGGCACCGCCCCGCAACAAGGGCGATTTGATGCTGCCGATACGGGCGCCGCCGCCGCCTTTCTGTCTTCTTAATTTGCGGGTACTGCCCGAAATCGTTGATTTTTCCAACGTTGCGTGCGTCCCTTGACGCTGATTGGCTAAATAGTGCTTTACGTCCAACCATACTGCGTGATTATTGGGTTCTATGCCAAAAATGCCGTCATTCAATACAACCGTTCTGCCGGTTTCGCTCCCATCTGTTTTTAATACTTTTAACTCCATCTCTCTATTTTTAAATATGAACCATTATGACCGGGAACCGATCCTTTTATCAACAATAAATCTTTCTCCGGCACAAGTTTTACAATTTGCAGGTTGATTACTTTCGTTTTCGCACCGCCTGTTCTACCTGCCATTCTTATTCCCTTGAATACACGCGAAGGATAAGACGATGCACCCATAGAACCCGGCGCCCGCAGTCTGTCGTGCTGTCCGTGCGTACTATCGCCCACTCCGCGAAATCCGTGTCGTTTTACAACTCCCTGAAATCCTTTTCCTTTGCTTGTGCCTGAAACGTCCACGAACTCGCCCTCTTCAAACACATCTACCCGCAAGGTTTCACCAAAACTTTTACGGCTTCCTGCCTCAAAACGACTAAACTCCATCAAAATGCGTTTAGGCGTTGTGTCGGCTTTTTTGAAATGCCCTTGCATTGCCTTGGTTGTATTTTTTTCTTTTTTCTCATCGAAAGCCAATTGAATGGCTTCGTAACCATCTTTTTCGATGGTTCTAACTTGTGTTACCACACAAGGACCAGCCTGTATAACGGTGCATGGAACATTCTTTCCAGAGGCATCAAAGATACTGGTCATACCCACTTTCTTTCCTATTAAACCTGACATTATATTTTATATATATCTTTTTACACTTTAATTTCAACCTCTACGCCGCTTGGCAACTCTAACTTCATCAAGGCTTCGATTGTTTTGGATGTCGTTCCGTAAATATCCAACAAACGCTTGTAAGAAGACAACTCAAACTGCTCTCTCGACTTTTTGTTTACAAAAGTAGCACGGTTTACCGTGAATATCTTCTTCTGCGTTGGAAGCGGAACAGGTCCCACTACAACTACCTTACTCTCTTTAACGGCATTGACCGTTTTTACGATTTTCTCAGCCGATTTATCAACCAGACTATGATCGTACGATTTCAATTTAATTCTTACTCTTTGACTCACTGTTATCTATATTTTTATTTAGTACTAAAACTTCCATTTCGTTAATAATTCTTTCACAATAGCGGCAGGCGGTTCTGCATAATGCGAAAATTCCATAGTGGCGGTTGCCCGTCCCGATGTCAATGAACGTAAATTGGTAATGTAACCAAACATTTCCGACAAGGGAACTTTTACGCGGATATGCTGCAAATGCTGTTTGGAGTCCATTTCTCCCATTATTGCCCTGCGTCTGTTCAAATCGCCCGTTACGTTTCCTACATATTCATCGGGGGTAATCACTTCCAATTTCATAATCGGCTCCAACAAGGTCGGATTTGCTTTTTTGGTCGCTTCCCGATACGCCTTAGCCGCACAAATTTCAAAGGCAAGCGCATCGGAATCCACCGAATGATAAGAGCCGTCTATCAAACGGATTTTCATTCCCATCATCGGATAGCCCAGCAAGGGACCATTTGCCATAGATTTTTGAAAACCTTTTTCAACGGCAGTAATAAACTCTTTGGGAATATTCCCGCCTTTTACCTCGCTGGTAAATTGCAATCCCCGCACGCCTTTGTCGGGTGGCGACATTTCAAATTCGATGTCGGCAAACTGCCCTCTGCCTCCTGTTTGTTTTTTGTGTATTTCTTTGTGATGCACCGTAGTTGTAAGGGCTTCTCTGTAAGAAACAAGCGGAGCGCCTGAATTGCATTCCACACCAAACTCCCTGCGGATACGGTCAACTAAAATTTCCAAATGCAGTTCCCCCATTCCGCTAATAACGGTCTGTCCCGTTTCCGAATCAATATTGACGTGGAAAGTAGGGTCTTCGTCCGATAATTTTTGAAGGGTTGCCGCCAATTTATCCAAATCGTCTTTGGTTTTAGGCTCAATGGCTATTTGGATTACAGGTTCGGGAAATTCTATTGACTCCAAAACAATGGGACGTTGTTCATCGCAAATGGTATTTCCTGTCTGCATTTCTTTAATTCCTGTCAGCACGCCGATATTTCCCGCCTCGATTTCTTCCAGCGGCAACTGTTTGTTTGCGTGCATTTCAAACAATCGGGATATGCGTTCCTTTTTCCCTGTGGAAGCATTCAAAACGTAACTTCCCGATTTGATAATACCCGAATAGGCACGGAAAAAAGCAATCCTGCCCACATAAGGGTCTATGGCTATTTTGAAAATCAGACCCGAAAAAGGCTCTTGAATATCCGCCTTGCGAACTTCTTCTTTGTCCGTAAACGGATTGATGCCATGCACCGCATCTATATCCAAAGGACTTGGCAGATAGAGCGTTACGGCATCTAATAAATGCTGTACGCCTTTGTTGCGGAACGAAGAGCCGCACAAAACAGGCGTAATCCGAATATGAATAGTGGCATTGCGTATCGCCTCAATGATGTCTTCGGGCGTGATATTGTTCGGATTTTCTAAAAATTTCTCCAACAAATCTTCGCTCTCTTCGGCAACGCCCTCAATCAAATTCAAACGATACTGGTCAACCGTAGTCTGAATATCCTCAGGAATATCAATCTCTTCAAACACTTGACCTTTGGATTCATCGTCCCAGATGTATGCCTTGTTGTAAACCAAATCCACAATTCCTTCAAAACTCTCTTCCGAGCCGATTGGAATTTGCAAAGGCACAGGATTTGCACCCAAACGTTCTTTGATTTGAGCAATCACATCGAAAAAGTCCGCTCCCATTCTATCCATCTTATTGATGTAACTGATGCGGGGAACTTTGTATTTATCTGCCTGTCTCCAAACGGTTTCCGATTGAGGCTCTACGCCTCCCACCGCACAAAACAAGGCGACCGCTCCGTCCAAAATACGCAAAGAACGCTCCACCTCTACGGTAAAATCAACGTGTCCCGGCGTATCTATTACATTTATTTTATAGGTATCGTCTTGGCATTTCCAAAATACGGTGGTGGCGGCGGAACTTATCGTGATGCCTCGTTCCTGCTCCTGCTCCATAAAATCCATGGTAGCAGCGCCATCGTGTACTTCGCCCAACTTGTAATTCTTGCCGGTATAATACAATATCCGCTCAGTCGTTGTGGTTTTACCCGCATCAATATGAGCCATAATGCCTATGTTCCGTGTTAAATTCAAGTCTGCCATTTCTACCTTATATTATTTAAAGTTCAAAATCACTAAAACCTAAAATGGGAGAACGCCTTATTGGCTTCTGCCATTCTGTGAATGTCTTCTTTACGTTTAAAAGCCTGACCTTCTTCCTTGTACGCTGCCAAAATCTCGCCTGCCAATTTTTGGCTCATGGATTTTTCGTGGCGTTTGCGTGCATAGTTGATAAGGTTTTTCATTCCTACCGACTGTTTCCTTTCGGGACGAATTTCCGATGGAATCTGGAAAGTCGCTCCGCCAATTCTGCGGCTTCGAACCTCCACCGCCGGCGTTACGTTGGCTAAGGCTTTTTTCCAAACCTGCAAACCATCTTCACTCTGTTTTTGGGAAACAACATCTATCGCATCGTAAAATATGCCGAACGCAATATTCTTTTTGCCTTTCAACATGATGTTGTTTACAAATTTTGTTACCTGAACATCGTTAAATTTGGGGTCAGGCAAAATCATTCTTTTCTTTGGTCTCGATTTTCTCATTTTATCTCGATTTACTTAATTAAGATTTTACTTTCGGTCGTTTGGTTCCGTATTTGGAACGACGTTGTTTTCTACCCTCCACGCCCGATGTATCCAACGCACCGCGGATAATATGGTATCTTACACCCGGTAGGTCTTTCACCCTGCCGCCGCGTATCATCACGATGGAGTGTTCCTGCAAGTTATGACCCTCGCCCGGAATGTAAGCGTTCACTTCCTTTTGATTGGTCAAACGGACGCGGGCAACCTTACGCATCGCCGAATTAGGTTTCTTAGGCGTAGTCGTGTACACGCGCACACACACGCCCCTCCTTTGTGGACAACTGTCCAAAGCGGGAGATTTGCTCTTATACTGGAGCTGCTTTCTTCCTTTTCTTACTAACTGTTGTATTGTAGGCATATATTACAATTTTTACCTTATATTTACTTTCTTCGTTATTAACTTCTCTTTATCTCTCTATTTTTCAATCACTTCCCGATTCCGACTCCTTTTTTTAGTCGGATTGCAAAGATACACTTTTTTTTTCATATAATCGTTAAATTTCAGCAATTTAGCAAAAAAAATATCATTTTTTTTTGTTTTTCTCAAAATTCCAATCCGTTTGATTTGCAAAATTTCGATGCAACTTATTCTAAATCAATATTTTACATTCTGAAAATTTTATTTTTTCAAATAAACATTTTTTTGCAAATTTTTCTTTGATTTTTACTTTTTTTCGTAATTTTAGGCTTAAAGGACAAAAAGGAGGCTGGAAATGACTTGAAAAACGAGTAAAGGACAAAAAGGAGGCTGTTTTAGCGGTTGAAACTACTTTTAAAGTACT
>JGI24702J35022_10001621_pt1 | contig 13928 bp, 7 predicted proteins | sample TergutTh196P4_FD_35022 | JGI IMG/M metagenome (IMG submission 35022)
CCCGCCGCGAGGTTTCATTTCAACTTTATTACCTTAGTAACATCCAGAAACAATTAAAACCCAGAAAACACATCATGACATGCAGGGGACGCACATTGGGCGTCCCCTTAAGCATTGGTAACTTACGGCCCGGGAACGCCAATAAAAAACGAGTTGTTTAAGCCGGAAGTTGCTAATCGCCGCGCGAATAGCGCGGCGCCAGCGCATCGCGCTCGTAAGGCGAAGGGAACCGCGCTTCGCCGAGCCGGGTTGGGTTGCGGGCGCTAGCCCGCATTGGTTTATTCCCTGCTTGCTATCCAATCGTCAAACTGCCTCTGGTTCTCGGCAATGACTTCATCAATGCCCGCCGCCGCCAAAGCGGCGCGGAATTCAGGCAAGGCTTTGTCAATATCCAGAACGCCAAGCCTCAGATTAACTTCATACCTCTGGATAACTTCCAAAACTGCTGAGTGTTGAGTTCTGACAGGAGAAAAATCAAAACAATAACCCAGTGCTCCTGAAGTATGTTCAGGCAAAATAGAACTGTTAAAATCAGCCAGAGCCTGGTAATAGGTTTCATCCAAAGGCTCCATGACATACAATTTCGATTTGTCCCCCCAGACGGACAACATCACGAAATAAGACGCCGTGGATGCGTCTACGCCATCGGGATATCGGATTATGGGCGGTTCACTGTCAAATTGATAGTGCGTCCCCTCGATCCCGTAGGTTATCAGGTTTGAAATCTCTGTATCCCGCCAGAGCATATTCAACCATTGCATCGCTTTGACAGGTTCGGCGCAGCTTGTGGAAACGCCCCACATGGAAATGCGGAAGTTTTGCGTCACCGCGAATGGGAATGACGTGTACAGCGGCACAACCCCGCTGTCAACATAACCTCTAAGTATTCTGCTCTGGCTTGCGAGCATATCAGGTTCCGCATTGTTGAAGTATGCGAAATAATTCCCGCTCCGCATCAGGTTGGCGGTTGCATCGATAATTGTGTTGCAGTCAGGATTCAAATAGCCGTTTTGATACCAGGCGCGGATCATGCGGCAAGCCCGCTCATACTCATTTGTCGCGAAATAATTGACAATTCCGGCGGAATCGCGTCCATAGTTCAGAATGCCTCCCGAGGCCAATGAGGAACCCAGCATATCCACAATATCGAAATTAGTGTAGATGCCGCGATCATTCATGTTAGTCGCAAGGCAGTAAAAATCGCTTCTCTCTCCCGCTCTTACTTTCGCGAATATATCGCTGATCTCCTCAATTGTGTAAATATGGTTGGAGTCGGCTTCAATATTGTATTTTTCCAAAATGTCCTGACGGCAGAACAGCGCGCGCACGCGGCCCATCTTTTCTTCCGACGGCAGGGCATAAAGTTTTCCCGCAAAGTAGCCGCCGCTCATCGCGATGCCTTCCGCCTTCACAATGGACTGCCCGTATTCCTCAACAAGATCATCCAGTTCCCTCAACATGCCTTTGTTCACATAATCGCCCAAACCAACGCTAAAACCGCATTCTACAATATCAAGCTTTTCACCTAAAGAAAACATCATATTGGTCACCGTACCCAAATCTGAAGCAGTAACGGGAGAAAAGGTGATATGAACGCCTATCTCCGGTTCAGTGCGGGCGTTCACTGCGTCTTCAATCATTTTGAGATCCTGTGGTGTGTTTCCAAGAGTGGGATACTGCATGACGATCTCATAGATGTCTCCTTCTGTTCCTTGACTGCCTTCTGTCACCTGATTGCTTTCTGCTTCCTGACTGCCTTCTGTCTCATGATTGTCGCCTGATTCAGCTCTTGAATTATATCCCGATTCAGCTCCGGAACCACCGTTTGATTCAGCTCTTGAATTATTTCCCGATTCAGCTCCGGAACCATCGCTTGATTCAGCTTCGGAACCACCGCTTGATTCAGCTTCGGAACCACCGCTTGATTCTGCTCTTGGATTATCTCCAGATCCGGTTCTAAGATTATCTTCTGAAGAGCCTGAAAGAACTGTGGGTGGGTCTGCGCCGGCACAGCTGAGAATTGATAATAACAGCGCTGCGACCAGCAGACTGAATAACGTCTTTCTCATGCCCTTTTCTCCTTCCTGTACTCTGAGGGGTTACAGCCATGAAAACGCTTAAACATCGAGACAAAATGAGAATAGTCCGAATACCCGCACTGAGTGGAGATAGCCGATATGGACAGGCTATAGTCCTTAAGTAGCCGGGCAGCCAGTTCCATTCGGCTTTTTATTATATACTGCTGAAGCGAGACGCCTCTCTCCCTCTTGAAAACGCGGTTTAGATAATCGTCACTCAGATAATAGCGTTTGGCCAGGCTTGAGACAGATAAATTGCTTGAAGAAAGATTTGCCAATATAAACACTTCCGTATCCGCTATGATATCCTTCAAACGGTATTTCTCGCCCTGTATCCTCCTTGCGCTTTCCGCCTGCTCATCAAGCCATTGGGTTCCGTATCGCAGAAGTTTATTCTGCTTACGCTTCTTTGTCACTCGTTCAGCCGCGGCAAAAATCGCATCGGCTATTATATCGTATGGCGCAGGCGCCAAAATGTAGTTGGAACAACCAAGTTGAATGGCCTCCTGCGCGTACTCAAATTTTGCGTGGCAGGTTAAAAACACGCATTCGATATCTTCATACTGTTTCACGACATGCCTTATGAGCTCTAGTCCATTTTTGCCGGGCATTTCAATGTCGCAAAGAATGATATCGACAGAACTTCGCTCCAAGACGGCGATGGCTTCATTCGCGTTGAAGGCAATGAAAACCTCGCCGTCTATACCGTAGTCCTTCCATTTGATGCCGCCGGTTAAGCATGAGACGGCAATTTCATCATCATTCACAATGAGAAGATTCATGACTTTCCTCCGTTGGAAGCGGGAACCTGATGGTAAAAGACGTTCCTACGCCGTATGTTGACATCACGCTTAACTCGCTGCATTCGCCGAAAAAATATCGTAGCCGCTGGTATGCGTTAGCAAGGCCAATGTGGTTATGCCCAACTTTGCAGTCAAAATACGCGCCGCTGTTGATATCCTGAACTGTTTGGGCATCTATGCCCGCTCCGCTATCTTGAATAGTAAAGACCACCCAGCCGTTCGCTATGGCGGCGGCCAGGCGGATTTGTATTTGCTCTCCGGGCTTTAGCGCGTGCTTGATGATGTTTTCTATAAAACCATGTATAAGTAGCGGCGGAATTTCAACGTCCAACACCTCATCCTCGACATCGTATTCCGCCATAAAGCATTTAGAATTGCGCAAAGCCGAGAGGTCAAGAAACGCCTGAATTAAGCCAAACTCCATGCTGAACGGTTCAAGGGATTTCCCGCCGCGAAAAATGTACCTAAAATAGTCGGAAAGGTACAGGAGCAGCTTTTGCGCATGGGGAGCGTCTCCTATATGCATGAAGTTGTATCCCAAATGCAGCATATTGAGCAAAAAATGTGGATGGATTTGCAACTGTAGATTCCGCAGTTCCATATCCTGACGCGCCAACTCTTTTTCGTAGTTTTCAACCTTGAGTTCTTCAATGCTGTCCGCCATCTCGTTGAAAGCACGGCCTATGTTTTGAAAGTCGCTGGCGCCTTTTACAGGCGCTATGCGGTATTTCCGGTTCCCTTCCTTTAAGCTCAGAATGGCTTTGCTTATTCCGTTCAGCGGTCGAATGAGAATTCGGTTGAGGATAAGCAGGAGAAGCGGTATCAGTGACAGATATGCGAAAGCCAAAAACACGGCAAGCCATTGCGTAGTGGGAAGGGTGTACATGATCTCCGCTTCAGGGACAACCACATGAATGAATAGGTTCACTTTGGTTAAGGCGCTTGACACAGAAATATCCGAATGATTTGACTCTATATCAAGTTGGGTATCGGCATAGACTCGCCGCTCCGAAAAGCCGATCTCATTTTCTATATCACGCTGAAGCGTTGTCAAAGAAAAAATCGATCCAAACATGACGTCTGCACCTTGGTATATGCGCACAAGCAGGAGCTCGTCGGCAAACACTCGGCGTTCCCAGTCGTTCGAAGCCCCAGGTTCCAAGGACGAAAGCCAGTTTTCAAGCTCCCTGCGCACACGAATCGTCTGCGTTACATTGCCATATACAGATCCTTCAGGGAGCATTAGAATTATGTCGTCTAAGTCGACATTACGGATAAAATAACCATCCGCCTCTCTACCAGACGCTACGGTAGATGACAGGTTTCTCGCCAGAATAGATTTTGCTATAAAATATGCGTCGTCTCTTTCATTCCGAGAGAATACCTGAAAGTCGCTGTTGTTATCAGATAAATCATAAAGATACAAACTAGACCTGGTGATACGACTGTCAAACTGTTGAGCATGGGAGTCAACAACGCTTTTTAATGACGCTTGCGCTTGACGCTTTAATAGCTCGATCGCCTGCGATGTGGAGGTGATTACCAGCAGATTCAGCGGGAAGATAGACACTATAATTATACACATTATCCTGAAAGTTATCGTATTAAACAGCTTGCCCAGTTGAGCGCGTTGATTTATCAAACAGTTCACCTTCTTACCACCTTGCCGCTTTACCTCCCGACCACCTTACCTTCTTACCGCCTTACATCCCCGCCGCCTTACCGCCTTACCGCTTTACATCCTTACCATCTTACCTCCATGCCACCTTATAGCCTTGCCGCCTTACCTCCATACCACCTTATAGCCTTGCCGCCTTACCTCTTGAATCAACTTGAGCTATTAAACTAAAGATATCATATATCACAACTCGGGACAATTGTTGCGGTTTGGATGTTTGGGCGGCTATTTTACTTTAATCGCTTAATTTTGGGGATTGATATTTATTTAAGGTTCCCAAAACCCTTTGTTTGTGCGGCTGTCTACCTTTCGCATTCACTCTTTTTTCTAATAGCCTCCAGTTCGGGATAAGTGAAGATGACGGAAAAACACAGCTTTTCGACGGAATAACACAGCTTTTTGACGGAAATATACAGCTTTTTGACGGAAAAACTTATAAAAATGCCAGCCATTATATGTTAAATTTTGTTTAACTCATGATCCGCCAAATACAAAACTGATTTGTTACACTGTAAACAAAAAAGTGAGGGCACAAAATCCATTGATAATTGGTATAAAGAATGAAGATTGAAAAAATGAAGAAACTTGTATCAATGGCGCTTAAATAACTATCTATCTTTTTTACTCCTTTTCACTTAGCTTAGGGCTGACGATTGGTGATGCGTCAGCCCCGAGCGCTGACATTACACATTTGCATAAGATTCCTGTTGAGAAAGGAGGGAAATGGGTGGCTTTCTCTGTTGTTGTGTAGCGCGGGAAATGTGGCGACTGACGTCCTTTAATTATCTTGTAAGAAAGGTGGTGATCTTACTGAGACATTCATTGTTCTCAGGCCTTACATCTCTCACAAACTACAGAACAACAGAAACAAAGAACTACAGTAACAAAGAACCACAGAACTACAGTAACAAAGAACCACAGAACTCGGAAACAAAGAAACAAAAAACAGAGAACCAACGTACACCAATTTATTCTATATTTTAAGGAGAAGTAAAAAACTATGAAAACAAAGAAAAGAATGCTCGCGCGCTCAAAAGCCAAACTGTCCATGTTCATGGCCATTGCCATGATTGTCTCCATCTTCATGAGCGTAGTCCCAACCGTCTCGGCGGCGCCGCCGCCCAGCGATCCGACATGGGGCGACGCCGAATGGATCTGGGGGGCTTCGAACCCGGGGACAACAGCCAATGATAACAGAAACATTGTTCAGTATTTTCGCCGCGACTTCACGCTGAACGCCAGGCCTGCGTCAGCTCAGATTAATATCGCCGCCGATACGAAATACTGGATGTGGATCAACGGCGTGGAGGCCGTATGGGAAGGCCAGCTCGTAAGAGGACCTACAGGGCCCAGCCACGCTACCAACTCCGCTACTTCGGGCGGCTTTGCGAAGCGGCAGACCAGTCCCAGAAACGACAGCTCCTATTATGATACCGTAGACATTGCCTCGTACCTCAGGGCAGGCGCGAACACGATATGCATTATGGTGTGGCATTGGAACAATACCTCAACTCATAACAATCCCAGCCGATATGGAGGATTGCTTCTGTCGTCGGCCCTTGCCGATACAGCCAACGCCGGGGTATTTGTTTCAACTGGCGACGGGCTGTGGAGAACCGTAAAGAGCCCGGCGTATAATACCACTGTGGCGCCCATAGGCCAAGCCGGCTTGAACCCCACGCCAAACACCACCTATGACGCGAGTGTGGACTTCGACTGGAAAAACCCCGCCTATAACAGCTTTACGGCCGATGGTTGGGTAACCGCCACAACATACGGCCCTCCGGGCGGTACGGATACATTTTATGGCTGGGGGCCGCTGGCGGCGCGCCCCATTCCCCAGTGGAAGGATTACGGCCGCGTAGACCTGAAAGCCGCAGGCAAGATACTCTTCAGTTCACCTACCCCTCAAACTGCCTGGGTCAATTACCCCAAATCACCGCCAATGAACGAAATATCAAATCGATTCACTTTCCCGGCGGGCTCTGGTCTTGACGCTACCAACGCCAGATGGATTTGTACTGCCTTACCCTATAACATGCAGTTAGTGCCCTTCATACAGCTCTCGGCGGATACCCCGGCGGGTCAGCAGATTTATGTTAGGACCGAAACATTCAACCCGAGCAACACCCAGCACGTATTTGTCACAAAAGCAGGCGAGCAGCTCCTCGAGGGCATACACTGGTTCAATGGCGAATTTCTATTCTTCCTTGTCCCCAACACGATAACTGACGCTATGATTCTGGCTCTTGGCTCCCGTGAAACCGGGCATGATTTTGAGTTAAGCGATCACTACCTTGACGATTTTCGAGGGCATTTCGACAGCGTAGTTAAGGCGGACGACCCCGCTGTCGTCGGGATTAACGTTGCCGGCATCGCGGGCGTGCCCTCCGGCACTACAACGTTATCTTTCAGCGGTGGCCACACATGGGGCAACCCCTCATATAAGATTTCGGACGAAGGGCCCAGCGACGCAAATAACTTCTATGACGAATTATGGAAGAAGGCTGTGCGCTGTATGTACGTAACTATGCGCGACAGTTTTTACGACTGCCCCGACCGTGAACGCGGCCAATATATCGGCGATGCTGTCAATGAGTTTGAGGAAGCCTATTATTCCCTCGGGCCGGATGCCTTTAACATGGTTAAAAAGGCCTATTCCGAACACTTTGGCTGGCAATGGGAATTTGAGTGGGATGGGACGCCAGGCCGTACATACTACGCAATGAGCAATGTGCGCCCGGGAATACTCACTCAGGAGATATACACCCAGTCAATGACGGCTATCTACTCTCTGGCGGACTATTGGAAGTTTGTCGGCGACGCGGACCTCATCCAGAAAGCCTGGCCGAAATACTTCAATTATCTGACAAACTGGGAACTTTCGACCCCCGATAACAGTCAGAACTATTATGGGAATCTGCGGCGCGCCAGGCCCCAAGGCGACCCGCCAGGATATAATACCCTGAGCGACTGGTGCGACTGGGGTAATTACCAAGATAAGTATGCATTTTACACTGTTATCTATTATATGGCGGCCAAGAGCGTGTATGAACTTGCTAATGATCCGGCGACGGGCGTTTCCATGACTGCGGATCAAAAGGCATTCCTTGAACAGCAACTGGGCAGTATAGAACAGAATTTCGAGAAATTCTGGGATCCGAGCGTCCGGGCTTACCGTTCCACCGTAGGGGGTTCCCATGACGGCGCCGCCAATTGGAGCCAGACAAGCGCCCAATGCGGATTTGACGTCGACGACCGCGTGAACGCGCTGGGCGTTGTGGCCGGTTTGATTCCGCCGGAACGTTACCAGGATATGCGTGACCTGTTCATGGGCGGAGGGGTTCATACGGCGCCACACGAGAACGCTAGTATTTACCTTGAAAAGTATGTGCAGGAAGCGCTGTATCTGATGGGTTATCCGGAAGACGCCATGTACCGCATGGCCAGGCGTCATATCAATATTGTCAACTATGTACACTGGTCCTCGCTCCCGGAAGGCTGGACAGGGAACTGGAACAGCGGCACAAAGAACCACGGCTGGGCGGGCGGAAGCATGGTCGCCATGTCTCGCCGCGCAGCGGGCGTCGAGCCCACTGCCGCCGGATATGGTGAGTGGCGCGTCATCCCGCAGATGGCCAATTTCGTGGAGATTGACTGCAAGGTTCCGGCTGTCATCGGCGACATCGACGTCTTGCTGGATCGCAACGACGATCTGGGGACCCTGAACATGACCGTCACATCCCCCGGCAAAGACGCCGAGTTCTGGGTACCGGTCGAAGAAGGGCAAGAAGCAATACAAATAGCGGGCCCTGGCGCCGAATACCTTGGCGTAGAGGAAGCCTATGGCAGGGAATATTCCGTTTATTCGGCGTCAGGCGCCGGAACATACTCCTTTGCAGTGGGTTACGTCCTGGCTGAAATAAGCGGGCCTGAGACGGTGGGAATCAATAATCCAGCGTCATACACGATTTCTTTGGAAAACGCTGAGGGCGCCGGCGTTGTTACGCTGAGTTTCACGGCTGACAGCAGGTATTTGGATCTTCCCGAAGCAACAGCGTTGAACGGCTTCTCTATCCTGGATCCGCTTGTTTGGGAATATTTAGGAAGCCAGATGTGGAAGGGTACCATAAAGTTGTATTGTCCCAATTTTGTCCAAAACAACGCCCCTATGGACGCCTTGGTAATCAGCGGCGCGTCGCAGGCTCTTCTCGGCGATACGACGGTCACGCTTACCGGCTTTGCGGTTACGGGCGACTTTTACGGATCATCAGGTGAAAAACCATGCTTTATCAAGACGCCTGATGCGGTGACTTCCATCGTAACAAGGACGGTATTTTCAAAGTATGACCTGAACCATGACGGCAAGATTGATGAGTTCGATCTGGCTATTGTTGTGTTCTACTATCTTGCAAATGATCTGGAAGCGGACTGGGAAGTGGTGATGTTTGACATCGCCTCAGCCAAGGACTGCGATGTAGCCGTAAACGGCAGAGTGGACTTGGCGGACATGATCGAAGTAATTGCGAACTATGCCGATTCGTACTAGCTGTAAACAAAAATGAGGAAGACAGCGAGACTTCTTTTTTCTAAAACAGTCGTCCTGTTGTTTAATTTCGGTTCAACGGGAAACAGTTTATAGAGCAATGTTTCCCTTTTGAACATACATCCTTCTTCTTTTTTGGAATGGANCCCGCGGCGGATAATCCGCCGCGAGGTTTCATTTCGTTGGGTTACGAGCGTTAGCCGGCGCCGGTTTATTACAGGTGCGTTATCCAGCAGTAACACGGCGGATTAGCTAACGGCGCCTGGCACGGGCAACAAATCCATATCATTATCCATAATTTCCGAATCCTTATCCTTTATTTTCGCATCCTTTCCTATAATTTCCGAATCCTTATCCACAATTTCCGCATCCTTATCCGCAATCTCCGAATCCTTTCCTATAATTTCCGAATCCTTATCCATAATTTCCGAATCCTTATCCGCAATCTCCAAATCCTTTCCTATATTGCTCATTAGGTTTTGCGCCTTCCGAATGATGGGATGGTAATTAGTCCGGATCAAGAGAGAAGACGGAAAAACACAGCTTTATGACGGAAAAACTAATAATTATTTCTCATTTACGATGTTATATTTATATAATCTGTTAATTCCGGATAAAAAAATTGAAAGGAAAATGGTAATAATTAATGAAGAGATTTATATCCTTGGTACTTAGCGTGAGTATGTTACTGGCTTTGGCGCCAAACGTTAACTTTGCCGTTGCGGAAACAACCAGCTCCGAAACGGCGCTCACGCCTTTCCAAGCGGAATTGGAAAGCAAGTACATAGACCCTGACCGCGTATTCAGCACTGACGTGCGCTGGTGGCTGGGCATGGCGTCCTGTACCGATGAAACGTTGCTGGAGTCCATACAAACACTATATGATTCCGGCTTCCGCGGAGCTGAACTCTGCATGCAGAGCGAAACCGGCGCCGACAACATGACGTACGCCTACGGTTCCGAAATGTGGGCACACAAATGGAAACTTATGATGAACAAGTTTCTGGATCTCGGAATGGGCGTATACCTGACATCCGGAACACATTGGTCCACGTCAAATGTGCCCGGTTTGGATCCTGATAGCCAAGCCGCCATGCAGGTTGTGATGCAGGCCACCAGTACAGTTGACACAGGCGCCGCCCTAACTTCGCTACCGGCGCCGGCCGTTGCCCAGCGCCGGTCTCCGGCAAAATTCCTCGGGGCTTACGCCTATATCCAGACTTCCAACAATGTTCTTGATCACGGTTCTTTGATTAACCTGACGCCTTTGGTGACGCAGGGCGCCGACGTATGGACGCAAAACCTGAATTGGACTGCGCCCGTCGGAGGGACATGGCGCATTTTCTCTCAGTGGTCTGAAGGCCGCAATCAGACCTCCAGCCCATCCACGGTGCCGGCTGTCTGCATCAACTACTTTGACTCGCGCGGCGTCGCGGCAATGAAAGATTTCTGGGAAGCAAACATTCTCGACGACCCTGAATTGAACGCTAAGATCCTTACAGGTGACGTGCAGCTCTTTATGGACTCTATGGAGATCACCGTGGGCAATGGCGTCACCTATTGGTCTGAGGATATGGCAGAGCAATTCGAAATTAGAAAAGGATATGATATCAGGCCATATCTCTTCCTAATGGCTGGCATTACCGGCGGTCACAATCGAAATAATAACCTGACATACAATCCTTTAATTGGGACAACCAGGGGAACCTATAGGTTCGGGCAAACCCCAGGGGTAGGTGATGAGCTGCTTCGCGAGAAGATTCTCCGCGACTATCACGACGTTCTCACAGAGCTATACATGGAAAGAAAGTTATCACCTCTCAAAGAATGGCTGAATTCCGTGGGTATCAAAACCCGCGCGCAGGTTTCCTACGGTGCAGTTTTTGAAATTAGCGAGCCAACAATGTATCTGGATTACCCCGAAACTGAAAACCGGGTCATGTACAATCAGGTTGATTACTTCCGGTTCTTTTCCGGCGGAGCAAAGCTGCAAAACAAAGTACTCTCTTCCGAGACAGGCGCCCAGGGCAATAATAATTACAGATTCCCGATTCAGTACCACTTGAGGGATGCCTATTCTCAGTTTGCCGCAGGTATCCAGCGTACGATCTGGCATATCTGGAGCACTGAATATGGTTATTCCGCCAATACGGTATGGCCAGGCTCCACGCCGGGAGACGCACAGTATTTCCGGTTTGGCGCGCGTCATCCATATGCCAGGAATTACGACGAGTTCAACGCGCACCTTGGCCGTGTCCAACAGCTCCTCCAGACGGGAAAGGCCCGCAGTGACATTGGCTTCATCTATAACACATGGGATCTCCAAGTTCCGAATTACGGCGAAGGGGCAAGTAGAAGCGCCATGAGCATATCCCCCGCCACGCCCGCGAACGTCAGTATGATGAACTGGCAGCTTGCCCATATGGGTGTTCACTACCGTTCCACCGGACTTCAAGACAACGGCTATACCTACGACTATTTCAGTCCGGAGCTTCTGTTTGCAGACGGCGTATATTTCAATGAAGAGACTAAGACCATCGAGCAGGGCGGATACAGAGCCCTTGTGCTCATGCAAAATTTTCTCGACTTCAAAGCGGCGGAGAGGATTCTGGAGTGGGCTAGGAAGGGGCTACCTGTTGTCATTCTGGGCGACGCAGCCTCGCGCACAACTTTCAACGACGGCAAGGACGCTGAACTGGCGGGGCTCATCACCGAATTAAAGACGTTACCCACAGTTAAAACGGCAAGTGTCGCCAATTATGATCAGTATTTTGACGCGCAGCCTGTCGGATACGAAGATAATGTTTTAGATTTGCTGCAAGAGCTGGGCGTGTATCCAAATGCAGAATATATTGAACCCAACCATCAGCTCCTCACCCAAAGCAGAATAGACGATGATGGCAATATGTACCTCTACGCGTATAACTACTGCCCCGACACCTATCACATATACAGCCACATTGACAGCGTTAAGACTGAGAGCCATGGCGCAAATATTAAGACCGAGATCAAGATGGATGGCATGTTTATACCGTATGCCATCGACGCCTGGTCCGGCAAAGTGACTCAGTTGGCCAACTATCGCTGGGACAATGGGCGGACGGTGTTCCCAATTGACCTCGACTACGACAACATCGCGCTGTTCGCCTTTGAGGCTGTGAACAGTGAAAGGCTTCACATCTTGTCCACTGATGCGGAGTCATCCTATGCAACGCAGAACGCCCTGGTTGTGCGCGCCGCAGAAAGCGGAACCTATACTACCAGCTTGAGCAACGGTTGTATATGTCAAAACACTGTCACTGTACCGGGCGCCTACGATATCACCGATTGGAATGTAGCTGTGGAGTCATGGACGCCGAATCCCACCCAACGCGATCTTAGTCGAACAGAGACGATTGGCTCTGTAACAACGACAAACTACATGACTTCCACCGTAAAGACTCCCATAAGCGTACAACTGCCGGCGCTTACAACCTGGAACAACATTACCGGGATTGGCCAGGCTGTTTCTGGTACAGGCCGTTATGAGGCTGCCTTCAATTGGCGCGCCGGAGCGGCGGACGGGGCATACCTTGATTTTGGCGGCTCACTGATTGGCAGCATGGAGGTGTGGATCAACGGTAAAAAGGTAGATGGGCATATAAGCGCAAACCCTACCAAAGCGAAAAGATCCGTCGGTGAACCTATAAATGGAGAGATACCCGCGGGCAAAGACCAATGTGTCGGCGGCGTCAGCTGGACAAAGCCAATTATCGATATCGGCGCTTATCTTGTAGACGGCGTTAACGAGATTGCCATCGAGTACAGCTCCGATTTAACAAACATACAAATCTCAAGAAACGCCGTCTCAACCGGCAATGCGATTTACGGCTTTTTTAATTACTCGTCGGCCTACCGCGAATACGGCCCCAGCCGGGCTGTGATAGTGCCATACGTAGAGCTTGTAATACCGAGAAGCACGGTCTTCGCGGACATCCGGGCGGATGAATCCGCCGTAGCCGCCAACGCCCCGGCGTCTTACGCCGTATCCCTGACCAACGCGAAGGGCGCGGGCGTTGTCACGCTGAGTTTCACAGCCGACAGCAGGTATCTGGATCTTAACAACGCGACCGCCCTGAACGGCTTTACTATTCTGGAACCGCTTGCGTGGGAATATGTAGGGAGCCAACTGTGGAAGGGAACCGTAAAACTATATTGCCCCGGCTTTGTTCAAAGCGATGATCCGCTGGACGTATTGAGGGTCGGCGGAGTGGCGCGCGGCTTCCTCGGCGACACGACAGTCACGCTCACTGATATCTCAGTTACAGGCGATGTTGACGGATTTTCCGGCGCCAGGCTGGCTTTGATAAAGACGGCGGAGGCGGCGGCTTCCATCGTGCCGGCGTATTCCAAGTACGACCTGAACCATGACGGCAGGATAGACGAGTTCGATCTGGCTATTGTAGTTTTCTACTACCTTGCGAATGACCTGGATGCGGATTGGGATGTGGTTAAGTTTGATATTGCCTCAGCCAAAGACTGCGACGTGGCCCACAACGGCAGGGTCGACCTGGCCGACATGATCGAGGTCATCGCAAACTACACCGATTCGTACTAAAGCGGGCTGGCGCCCGCAACCCGGACCGGCTCGGCCCGAGAGGCGAAGCGTGGTTCCCCTCGCCTTTCGGGTGCGTAGCGCGGTTCCCCTCGCCTCTCTGGCGCGTAGCGCGGTTCCCCTCGCCTCTCGGGCGCATAGCGCGGTTCCCCTCGCCTCTCGGGCGCATAGCGCGGTTCCCCTCGCCCCTCGGGCGCGTAGCTGGGCGCGAAGCGCGGTTCCCCTCGCC
>JGI24702J35022_10001622_pt1 | contig 13925 bp, 10 predicted proteins | sample TergutTh196P4_FD_35022 | JGI IMG/M metagenome (IMG submission 35022)
GCTTGCACCGCCTCCGAGGAAGAGAACTGAATATCCGTCGGGAACCGACAATATTTCCTTAACGAGCGCTTGCGCTTCGTTCATTACTGCTTCGAAGTCTTTACCCCGATGCGAAACTTCCATGACGGATAAGCCGCTGCCGTTGAAATCGAGTACGGCTTGTGCAGTCGCTTCAATGGCTACACGGGGCAGGATGGAAGGACCTGCGCTGAAATTATGTTTTTGCATATTGCGTTATAATATTTAATACTTCTAATATGATTTTGATCAAAAAAACCGGACAAAAATACATGTTTTATCATTATTTCAAAAAAAATAACCGCTAAAAATTATAACCGAAACGAATGACCGGACCGTTTCCATAAATATTATTCAGGTTGGAATTTAGGTTCCACAGGATGGTCAGATTCATGCTCGAACGCTTTCCCATCGGAAACCGCAATCCGCCACCCACCAGCACGCTGTTTTGTAACTTGCGACCTGTGGCATAGGGATCAAAAAATTTTTTTTCGTAACTTAATGCCTCATACTCTACATGCGCAAAAATCCTAAAATAGAGACCTAACGGTATCCAATCATTCACATTGTTCACAATCACATAGTTGGTGAACAATCTGCCGCCCCAGATATGGGTTTCAAAACGTTCGGTTTGACCAGTATTAGGATTAATGAAATGATACTTATAGTTGTAATATTCGTATGTGATACCAACACCTGCTGCCCATCGTGAAGTGATGTAATACCCAACATGAGGCGATACCTCAATATCGGTATATTGACCAATCGCTACGCCAAAGCTACCGCCAAAAAATAAACGGTCGCGAAACGAATAATTCTGCGCAGATGCCGTAAAGAAATATATAAAATATAAAAACGTGATACAAAGTTTTTTGACAGATGATAATTGATTTTTACTTGCTTTCATTTTTATCAATTGAATTAGGTATATACTTATAAATGTATCACCTCGCCATACGCCGCTGCCGCCGCTTCCATAATTGCTTCGGACATGGTGGGATGCGGATGTATGGATTTAATCAGTTCGTGCGCAGTAACCTCCATATTTTGCGCCACAACTAATCCGGAAAGCATTTCGGTAACACTTTCGCCAATCAGGTGCGCACCAAGCAATTCGCCAAACTCTTCGTCGAAGACTAATTTTACAAAACCATCCTTTGCACCTGCTGCCGTAGCCTTGCCCGATGCCGTAAACGGAAATTTGCCTGTCTTGACACTGTAACCTGCTTCTTTTGCAGCCTTTTCAGTCATTCCTGCCGAAGCTACCTCCGGCGTGGTATAGGTACAGCCCGGTATATTCCTGTAATTGACCGGTTGGGGGTTTAAACCGGCGATATGTTCCACACAGGTGATTCCTTCTGCCGAAGCAACGTGTGCCAGCGCCGGTGTATCAATAATATCGCCAATAGCAAATATGCCACCGACGCTGGTCTGGTAATGTGCATCCACTTTCACACGGCCCTTTTCTGTTTCAATCCCCATTTCTTCTAATCCGATGTTTTCGATGTTGGGAGTTATACCTACTGCAGAAAGCACAATATCTGTTTGTTGTGTTTCAATACCTTTGGCTGTTTTAATGGTAACGGTGCAGTCCTCGCCCGATGTGTCAACTGATTCGACTGTGGAATTGATCTTAACTTTCATTCCTGTTTTCTTGAACGAACGCTCCAAATATTTGGCCACTTCTTCATCTTCGAGGGGCACAATTTGTGGCATAAATTCCACAAGTGTTACCTGTGTGCCGATAGATTGGTAGAAAAATGCTAATTCGCTGCCAATAGCGCCGGAACCTGCTACCAGCATTGTTTTTGGTTGTTGAGGCAACGCCAGCGCCTGACGGTAACCAATCACTTTTTTACCGTCGATGGGCAAATTGGGTAATACGCGAGCGCGTGCACCAGTGGCCAGAATGATGTTGGTGGCAGTTAATGTGGATGTTTTTCCGTCGACATTGGCTACGGATACTGATTTTTGATTTTTGATTTTTCCGTTGCCCCATATCACATCTACCTTGTTCTTTTTCAGCAAAAACTGTACTCCTTTACTCATACTTTCAGCTACTCCGCGACTTCGTGCCACAATGGCAGCATAATCGGGACAGACAGTTCCTTCAAGCCTCACCCCGTAATCAACTGCATGAGTAAAATACCGGTATACCTGTGCGCTTTTGAGCAGTGATTTGGTAGGGATACATCCCCAATTTAGACAGATCCCGCCCAAATATTCCCGCTCGATGATGGCTGTTTTCATCCCAAGTTGCGAAGCTCTGATGGCTGCTACGTAACCTCCAGGACCGCTACCGATAACTATTAAATCGTAATCCATACTATATTTTGATGACTTATTATGATGTTGTATTCAAAAAGAAGGCCCAAAGGTAAAAAAAGTTTTCATCCAATAACATTTACAATCTCAAAACAATGAAATTATTGACAATTATGGTGAAATGAGTTCACACATGTTATTTAGATTTCAAAAGGTTGATGAAATGCGAGATTAAAATTCAATAAATTATTTCTGAACTATCCCCGTCAATCAACTCATAAAACTCCATTTCCGAAATAATCGGCACACCCAGCGCCTCGGCTTTTTTGAGTTTTTCAGGTCCCATCTTCTCGCCTGCCAGCACATAATCGGTTTTGGATGAGATGGAACTTACATTTTTACCACCATGTCTTTCAATCATTTTTTTGATGTCGTCGCGCGAGATGGAGAACACGCCGCTTACCACGATACTTTTATCTTTCAATAATTCTGATTTTGCCTGTTGTGCGCTTTCGCTCAAAGTGAATTGCAGTCCTGCCTGTTTCAGCCGTTCCACAATGAGTCGGTTATTGGGTTGCCCGAAAAAGTTTTTCACGCTGTTGGCAATGCGGTCGCCGATTTCGTCAACAGATACTAAATCTTCGAATGTGGCGTTTGCTAATTTGTCGATATCGTGAAAGTTGTGCGCTAACTTTTTAGCAATCGTTTCTCCCACGAAACGTATCCCGATAGCATACAACGTTCTTTCAAAAGGCACTTGTTTCGAAGCTTCGATTCCGGAAAGAATTTTCTCGGCCGTTTTCTCCCTGAACCCGATTTTTTTTGTATTACCATCCTCTCCAGTCACCACCTTTTCCAACCCGAACAGTTGTTCATATTTCAACGAATAGAGGTCGGCAACGTTGTGCACCAAACCTTTGTCATACAGCAATTCAATTTTTCCTTCGCCCAGACTGTCGATGTTCATAGCCTTTCGGTTGATGAAATGCTCGATTCGGCCTTTAATTTGTGGCGGGCAACTGTCTTCACCGGGGCAATACCATGCTGCTTCACCTTCGTTGCGTACAAGTTTGGCGCCGCATTCGGGGCAATTGGCAATAAACTGTGTCGATTGGCTGTCTTCCGGGCGTTTTTCGAGGTTTACACCTATTACTTTGGGTATGATTTCGCCTCCCTTTTCCACGTATACGGTGTCGCCCACGCGAATGTCCAATAGTTGTATCTGGTCGGCGTTGTGCAGTGATGCCCGTTTGACGGCAGTACCGGCCAAACGTACCGGTTCGAGGTTGGCCACCGGCGTGACGGCGCCTGTACGGCCTACCTGATACGAAATTGAGTGCAAGCGTGTTTCCACCCGTTCGGCAGGAAACTTGTATGCCACTGCCCAGCGCGGACTTTTGGCACGCATCCCCAGTTGGCGTTGCTGTGTAAGGCTGTCCACCTTAATCACAATGCCATCGATGTCGAAAGGCAATTGGTGGCGGTCGGCAGCCCATTTTTCAATAAAATGATGTACCTCTTCCTTATTGTCGCAAAGAGCAACGTATGGCGGCACTTTAAATCCCCATTCGCGTGTTTTTTGCAGGTTTTCGAAATGCGATTGCGCAGGCAGATGTTCACCCAGCATGTAATAGAGAAAACAATCGAGCGAACGCTTGGCCACCTGTGCCGAGTTCTGCATCTTCAATGTTCCCGATGCAGCATTGCGCGGGTTGGCAAACGGTGTTTCATCCGTTTCAGTACGTTCTTCGTTCAGTTTGGCAAATACTGCGTGCGTCATCATAATTTCGCCGCGTATTTCGAACTCCTCAGGCCAGTCGCTGCCATCCAGTTTCAATGGAATACTGCGAATGGTGCGCACGTTTGCCGTCACATCATCACCCTGTACTCCATCGCCACGGGTAACAGCGCGTAGCAGTTCGCCGTTACGGTAAGTAAGACTGATAGAAGCCCCGTCGTATTTCAGTTCGCACACATAGCGACAATTGCCGGCAAGATCTTTACGCACCCGTTCGTCGAAATCGGCCAACTCTTCTTCGTTGTATGTATTGCTCAGCGAAAGCATGGGGTATTTGTGCGCCACTTGCGTAAATTCCACGTTGACGTCGCTCCCTACGCGCTGTGTAGGCGAGTTGGGGTCGGTAAATTCTGGATGTTCCTGTTCAAGCTTTTCCAACTCCCGGAGCATCATGTCGTAATCATAGTCGCTTATAACAGGTTGCGACAACACGTAATACAAATGATTGTGCTTTTCAAGCGTTTTGCGTAAATCAGCAATGCGATGTTTGGTGTCCATCTTTTTATTTTTTTATATTTATTTAACTCTTGTTTTTTTCATCCACAACGGAAGAATGATGCCCTTGATGATGCTTGAAACAGAAATTGCCCACCATACACCCCTAATCCCCATCCATGATGCAAACAACAATGCCATCGGTATTCGGGCAAAATTGAAAACAATACTCACAACAGCCGGTGGCAACGTTCGCCCCATGCCATTAAACATTCCCTGCGTAGTCAGTTCCAGCATCATGAATATTTGGCAGAACCCCATCACGAAAAGATAATCGCCGCCTGCCATGGCGGCATCGATTTCGGGAATGATGACGCCGAAAATTTTATCGCCGATCAATACAAAAACCACACTGACGAGAATACCAAGCGACAGCATGATCCTCAAAGTGTAACGGTAAGCCATCCGGGCGCGGTACATCTTTCCGGCAGCGAAGTTTTGTGCAACAAAAGCACCCAAAGCAGAAGAAAACCCCTGTGATGTATTCCAGGTGATGCCTTCGATTTGTCCGCCGGTTGTTTGGGTAGCGATACCAAGATGTCCGCCGTAAACGGAGGCAATGCGTGTCAAATAGGTGTTGATACATGCAAAAAACAGGGTCATTATCGCTATCGGAAAACCCAATCGCAACACACGCATCGTGAATTTGCTACGTAATCGCACAAAAAAGGGAAAATTGTTCAGAATGCTATCATTTCTGCGCAAGCGGTACACAAATAACAACAGTACGGTTCCCTGCGCTATAACAGTCGCTATGGCAGCCCCTCTCACGCCCATTCCCTCACATACTCCGGGGATACCGAAGATGAAAAGAGGGTCAATCAGCATATTGCATACCAATCCCGAACAAACGATCAAAAAGGGAATATTGCTACGTCCTACTCCATTGTAGATACCCACGAAATTCAGAATAAGAAACGAAAAGGGTATTGACAGGGCAACTATTTGAAGATATTCTACGGCAAGTTCCTGTATTTGAGGTGAAAGTTTGAAAAATGATAAAATAAATCCTGCGCATGAAAATAATATCGTAGCCAGTATAAGCGCCATAATCAGGCTGATGGTAGTGGTATGCGATGCACAGGCCATTGCTTCGTGCCCTTTGCGTGCCCCGATTGCCTGCCCGATACTTACTTCGGCGGCGATTTTCGTTAGCATGGAAAAGGATGAACTAAGCCATATCAACATACCTACTGCCCCGATGGCCGCTACCGACTCGCTGCCCAATCGTCCCACCCAGGCCATATCGGTAAGGTTATAAGCCATTTGTACAAAGTTGGTAGCCATGATAGGCATCGCTAATCGCACTAATGGATCGAATATGGCACCTCGGGTAAAATCTTTTGCTCCTGTCGAAACTGATAATATTTCCATGCTGCAAATGTATCTTTTTTGCGATTATTCCGACCAATTTTGTAAAAAAAGTGCAGCACAAAACTACTGTTCGCTAAAAACTTTTTCCAATGGCATAAATAAACGTTCGAGCAGCCGCAAATCTTCGGTAGGAAACTTCTAAAAACTCCGCGTCGATTTTTCAAAACCCCTGAAAAACCATCTATCTATTTGTTTATCCGCAATATATCTTCATATGTTTTTCACATGAATTTACTGAAAACACCTGTCCATTCGTAATTATCTCGAAAATCAGTGCTTATTAACATTTTTGACTGTTTTGTATTGATAACTGTTTGGATTTCAATTTGCATTATTTGGATATAATTTATATCTCTGCTCCAGGTTAAAAATCAAAAAAATAGATTCTATCATGAAAACCTTCAAAAAACATCGTGATTACGGATTTGGGGATCAAGATATTCGTTTAAGTAAGTTGAGCAAGTTGGGCGCCCCATTGGAAAAATTGAATAAAGGGGTTGATTTTGAGATGTTCAGGATATTGCTCGAAAATGGGTTGCGTAAAGAGCCATCTGGCGCTGGCGGTCGTCCCTCCGATACTCACCACCACAGGTTCGGCTTTTGTGATGTTCAACCGGCTGGCAATGGGATACGAAATCAGGGTGTGCGTCGAAAACATGCAGGACAGCAACAATGAAGCGGTGATGCTGAAGTCGAAAATGTAATGAGTGAGCAAAAAACCGAGTACAAAAGGGATGACGAATGTGAAAACGCCGAACCATACGCTTTTGAATTTGTTCTTGCGAAAACTGAACATGTCGATTTCGAGCGTCATCAGGAACATCAGATACAGCAGACCGGCGGTAAACAATAATTCCAGTCCCGACTTTTCGCCAATCAAGTGAAATCCCTTAGGCCCGATCAGTATCCCCGACAGGATCAACCCGAAAATCGAAGGCATACCCATCCTCTTGCAGACAGGCGGAACTACCAGCATGATGAACAGGCAAAGCGCCAACACGATCACCAGATTTTCTATCGGAAAATGAATGCTCTGAATCATCGAATATCTAAATGTCACGTGTCAAAAGTAATGAAAAAATGAATCAAAAGAAGAAAAAATATTTAATATTTTTTGTATTTTTGCAGTCATTATTCAAAATAATCTCTTCATTCCCAATGAGAAACAAATTATTTCACATCCTGATCATTTTGGTCGTTTTGTTGCCGTCGTTGATTGGACAAAGCCTCCTTCCCCCGGGTTATCCCGATCGTTCGCCCAATTTAGACGTCTTACCCGGTTTCAAGACTCCTCCGCCCGGTTACGGTGAAGTACCCTTTTGGTGGTGGGCAGGTGAAGATTTGAATGTTGACCGGATGATCGGGCAGATAAGGGAACTGCATCGAAAAGGGATCAGCGGCGTACAAGTCAATTACTCGCATCTGGATACTCCCGGATTTCTCACAGATCAGGAACAGCCGAATATTTTTACGGATAAGTGGTGGGAAGTATATGCAAAAATATCCGAAGAATGTTCCAAATTGGACATGGGAATCGGTATGAGCACCTATACCATCGACTGGCCGCAAGGCGCTCCGAATCTTTTCTACCAATTATTTTATCAAAAACCCGAACTCAACGCTTCTGAAATACGGCAGGGTGTAAGTCATAGGATAAAAGGCGGAGAACATGTATCGCTTGCGCTCACCGTCGATCCGGTAGAAGTTCAGGCAAGCAGATGGGCAAATGCCAAAGACGCCGCAATGGTAACTCCAGAATTGATCATCGTGTGGGCGTATCCGGTACAAAACGGAAAAATCATGCGTGGCGGAATGGACGTCACACCGTATGTTCAATCCAACCGGCTCAACTGGACAGCATCCGAAGGAGAATGGGAAATTAGGGAATACCTGTCGGTAAGGAAGCCGGGGTCAATGAACCCTCTACTTCCGGATGCCGGAAATACCATTATCAATGGGTTCTTCCAACAATTTCAGGATCATGCACCCGGCGGCTCATCCAAAGGGTTGAACTATTTTTTCAACGATGAATTATTTATCGGATTGGGAAAATTTGCGTGGCATCATGATTTTGTACAGGAATTTAGTGTACGGAAAGGGTATCAACTGTTTGAAGTTCTTCCGGCAATGTGGGAAGATATGGGCGACATCACCCCGAAAGTACGCATGGACTATGCCGATGTACGCATGTCGTTGATGGAAGAACGCTATTTCCAACCCATTTATGATTGGCATGCTTCGCGCGGAATGATTTTTGCCTGCGATCCGGGAAGCAGGGGACTCAGCCCCGATGAATTTGGCGATTATTTCAGAGCAACACGCTGGTACAGCGCTCCCGGACATGATACACCCGGCGGAAAAGCCGACTTGATTAAGGGAAAAGTATCCTCGTCGATTGCCAACCTCTATCAACGCCCCCGTGTATGGCTCGAAGGCTATCATAGTTTAGGATGGGGCGCAACTCCGGAACTGCTGATGTTTGCCACACGCGAAAACTATCTCTACGGATGTAACCTGCTTTGTCTGCATGGTTTATATTATTCCACCTACGGCTCGTTTTGGGAATGGGCGCCCCCCTGTTATCATTTCCGGATGCCCTACTGGAACCACATGGAGGTATTTCTGGGCTATTTCGACCGGTTATCGTACCTGATGAGTCAGGGACGCCACGTTTGCGATGTGGCTGTGGTATATCCCGTAGCGCCCTACGAAGCGGAAACGGATGGCATTCTGGCACGCGATGTGGCTTTTGAATGCGGTCGTCATCTGATGGCGGCAGGTATCGACTTTGAATTTATCGACCATGAATCGCTTGCCCGCGCTACGGTCGAAAACGGAATGTTGAAGGTAAAAGACGCCGGCGCTACCTACCAAGCGTTGATATTTCCGAACATGAATGCCGTGCGCTGGAGCAGTATCGAAAAAGCGGCTGACTTTGCACAAGGAGGCGGTAACGTGTATGTCGTCGGTTCGCTTCCGACAGCAACTGATAGAGTCGGGTTGAACGATGCGGAACTGCTCAAATTGAACGACGTCGCTTTTCACGCTACCAACAGGTTTACGGAAAGCAAACAGGTTGTGGATGCCATCGAAAAGGCTTTTGTACAGGATGTGAAGGGTCTGGAAACTACCGTTCGCGCCTTGCACCGAAAAGCCGGCTTCCGCGACGTATACATGGTGATGGATGCAAGCCCGGGTACCATCGTCGAGTTCAGGGTAAAAGGAGCGGTTGAACTTTGGGATCCGTGGACGGGTAATACATCGCCGCTCCGTGTGACAGGCGAAACAGCCACAGGCACACAGGTAGAATTGCCATTGGAAGCATATGAAGCCAATATCGTGGTTTTTACTCCCGGAAAGGAACACGTGAATCCTCCGGCGATCAACGAAAAAAATGTGCAAGAGATAGAAGTGCCGCAGGAATGGTCGGTAAGTTTTATCCCAACGATGGACAACACGTATGGTGATTTCCGGATACCCGTCACCAACGACAATCAAATGATAGGTATAGAGGCGCGCCGTTTTTCATGGATGCCCGAATCGAAGGAAATGTCAGGCAAAGCGATGCTTCCCACAACAGATGACAGTCATTGGGAAAAAAAACTGCACGGTTTCGGCACACAGTTTTATGTTTTAGGTCCCATCCCGCCAAGCGCTGATATCCAAAGCGTAGAAAACAAACTGGCGCAATTAAAAACCGTCCACCTTTCGGAACCGGTACTTGTTGACGGACAGAGTTATCAATGGCAGCCTTACGATTTCTCATGGCGTTGGGGAAAAGAAGACGACCCGGGACATCAGGGCTATCATGGACTCAAGCGAACAGTAACCGACGATTTTATTTGTCTTGGCAAAATGCAGGACGGATATAATGAAACAAGATATGTCGATGAAATTGAAGGAGGACGTTATTTTATATGGAGCGCTGTAACCGTTGCAAAATCAGCATCTGCCGATATTCTTTACAGCGCCGAACCGCCTGCCGACAAAAGCCACACATCACCCATACTGACGCCGGCAACGATATATGTGAATGGGAAATCCGTAAAGAATATGAAGGGCGTCCATCTTGAGAAAGGCGCCAATCCCCTGCTTGTCCGTTACGACCATGCAGGACGCGGTCATCTGATTGTCAGGCGCAGCGATACGCCGGCGCCTTCCGAAACACAACCGCTATCCATGCGCTGGTACAACGATGGGAGCGTAATCCCTTACGATGTGGCGGCAGGAAAACGACCGGCAGAGTGGTTCCGTTTTGTGACGGCGCCCGGCACAAATGCCATGAAAATAAAAGCATTGGGGAAAGTGGAAGCCTGGATAGACGGCGTACCCATGAAGTCGGGAAAAGACGGTCGTTTCACGAGTTCCACAGCGCCGACAAAGGCTACCGTGGTTGCCTTCCGCGTACAACCCGACACATACGGGATCACGGGCGGCAGTCTGATACCGGAGCCTGTAACCATTGAAACAAACGGTAAAGGCATCATGCCGTTGGGCAACTGGTCAACGTTCGGAATTCTGAACAATTATTCAGGCGGAGTGCGTTATACAACCGATATACAACTTGACGCTTTGGATGCCAATAACCGGATAGTCATGGATTTGGGAAATGTTGCCGGAACAGCCGAAATCATTGTCAACGGACAGAAAGCCGGTGTTCGGGTGGCGCCTCCATGGAAACAGGATATCACACCTTATCTGAATAAGGGAGAGAACCGTATCGAAGTATTAGTATATAACACTTTGGCCAATCATTACCAGACTATTCCTTCGAGGTATCGGGGAAATCCTGTTTCGGGATTGATGGGACCGGTAAAAATACACGTATCTGTTTTTTGAGGGAGCATTTATACTCACTTGGTGAAACTTCAATCCGCCTCATCCCCTTTTTCCCGTTTCAGTAACAACTTTTTCCGTTTCGGTAACTTTTCCATATTTGCCTGATACAACCACCGTATTTTTGCATCGTCAAGGTAAAAGTTCGATTCAGTCGTGCGAAAAAATGGGAACAATATAATTTCGGTTCTATTCGTTGCTATTCAAAAAACAATCGTATCCTTCCTTGCGGCGATATTTTTGATATGAAATATATTGAATTTTCGATAAAAAAGACATGAAAAAGAAAATAGAAGACATATTATCAAAGTGGAATGGGCAGAAAAAGCCTCTGCCTTTGCTGTTGCTTGGCGCAAGGCAAACGGGAAAAACCTATATTCTCGAAGATTTTTGCAAGCGAAATTTTGAAAATTATGTTTATTTGAACTTTTTTGAAAACGCCGATTTTTCCTCGTTTTTTCAACATTCACTTAACTTGAACAAGAAAAACAATGGCAAAAAATAAACACATCAAACGCTATCAAAATTGACTATCAAACCTAAAAAAAACAATAGCATCATTCACGGCAGGCTTGCCTACTTTGCGGGCAAGCCTCCACCGATTATTTAGAAATATTTTATGTTAAATTGTTTTCCAAAATCATTAAGCAAGACAAAGCGCTTACTACCAGATGTTTAGAAAAATTGGTTTTATGTAAACATTACTTCCCCTTCTTTCCCCCATTCTTATATTCCACAGGCGTCATTCCCGTATTTTTCTTAAAAAACTTCCCAAACGACGACTGGCACACCGAACCACTCTGGAAGTAGCATAGTCAAAGAACGTAAGTCGCGTTTGACCTGCCATATCTTACTTAAAGACACGGCAGGTCGTTGCGCTCAAGATCTATTAATCATTATGCTCCGGCAGCGACGATTAATCCCAGCCCAATCAGGAAAAACAGGAACATCGAATAAATATATGGATTGGTTCCTTTGGGTGCATCTTTGAACTCTTTCCACACAAAAACGCCCCACAGCGCCGATACTAAAGTACCGCCCTGTCCTAATCCGTATGAAATAGCCGCTCCTGCTTTACCCGCAGCAATCAGGTTAAAGGCATTTCCCAAGCCCCAAATTAAACCGCCAAGCACGCCAACCATGTGAATCCGTAAATTGCCCTTGAAGTATTGGCGATAGGTGACAGGTGGTCCTTCAAACGGCTTTTTCATCACTAAAGTGTTGAAAATAAAATTGCTGGCAAAGATACCACAGGCAAAAATGAACATAGCCGTATAAGGCGTCATTTTACCGATTGCCGGATTTACAAAATTTTCCAAATCCATGGACACCGCTACAAAGCGGTAGAAAAACGACATCAACAATCCCGCAACCAACGAAATGATGATACCTTTTGAAGACACCTTCTTTGTTTTTGTTGTCAACTTTTTATATGCCAATGCATTCAATACAAGGGCTATCGTTACAAGTGCGACACCACAAAACAGTAATACAGGATCGCCCTTGGCTGCTCCTGCATAGTTGATGATCACGCCCAATCCCATCGCCAGTCCGCAACCCACAGGAAACGCTACCGACATGCCCGCAATGGAAATAGCGGCAGACAACAAAATATTAGCGGCATTGAAAATAACTCCGCCAAGAAAGGCGCTGCCTATATTGCCCCATTCAGCCTGGCACAGATCGGGGATAAAACTGCGTCCCTGCGAACCAAAACTGCCCAAAGTAAAAGCCGATAGAATGGCAAACAACAGGATTCCAATCACGTAATCCCAATAGAACAGTTCATAACGCCATGTCTTTCCGGCTAATTTCTGGGTGTTTGCCCACGAACCCCAGCAAAGCATGGTGATAACGCAGAAAACAACTGCTAATGAATAATTACTTACTATAAACATACTTTTTTGATTTTTAAAAAACTTTACACTAATAACTGAAAACTATCTATACATGGATTCAAGGATTGCAGGGATGACCCTCTCGTAACTGTTATCCGCCAAATCTTCGCTTATTTGCAGCATCAGAGGAACGCCGCGCGTCTGTTCCTTCAAATTGTCGATGTAATCCCGTATGGTTTCTTTCGGCGACAGCGACAGGTTAGACGGAAAGTTTGGCAGGATAGCCTTTCCGGGAAAGGCTTTGACCGCTTCGAGAAAGGTCATGTCGCCGCCGATCATCGGATCGGAGACCGACTCGATGGCGTCGAATCCGATTTCGTTGATATATTGGCTTAACGGCAGTATCTTCCCATCATAATGCGCCACAACCAACTTACCTGCTTCTCTTGCACATTTCACACAATATTGATAATGAGGGACAAGGTATTTCTCGTAATTTTCGGGTGGCGTCATGTCTACCGTTACATTGTCCGGAATCCAAATGATTTCGGCGTCGCTGTCCATCGCCATGTCCACCTGCTCGCGGTAACGCTTTCCCATCGTTTCGAGAAGTTCCTCAACAGGTTCGCTATCGGTGAAAAGATCCATCAGAAAGCGTTCCGCTCCGGCAAGTTCGATCAACAGTTTTTGATATGGCGTCCTGTCCATCCTGCCCATCACTACGCCATCCTCGCCAAGCTCATGCGTGGTTCTGCGGAAAAGATCAGTATTAGGCGAGAGGATGGTATTCCTGACAATATATTCCATGACACGGTAGTCGTCCGGTTGCTGTATGTAATACTTGGCAATATGTTCGCTGCCCTTACCGGCGCTTTTGCCGATTTCAGCCGACAGTTTCCCTATGGGCGTATGATACGTTCGTTGCTCGTAAAGAGCCCCATGTCTGTAAAAATATTGGGACGACAGGTCAGTATCCCTGACTTCCGACAAGAAGCCGTCATACATGTGCCATGGAGGACCAATTTGCGATGTCAGCGGCACATATTCAATAATACCGAGCCCATTGTTACGGGCTTTGCGCTCCATTTCGCCTCTGGACAGATAGCGCGTATAGATGCTAACTACGGGTTTATCAGGCATTTGATTCCTGTATACCGTCATCATTGCTTCTTTGATGGTCATAAGCCGTGTTTTTTAATGTATATTTCCACATCCTCTCTTTTCGGTGTTGCCTCATAAACGCCTTTTTTAGTAACCGAGATAGAGGCGGCAATATTTGCGTATTTCACAGCCTCGATAAG
>JGI24702J35022_10001623_pt1 | contig 13925 bp, 7 predicted proteins | sample TergutTh196P4_FD_35022 | JGI IMG/M metagenome (IMG submission 35022)
GGTGTCCTGTGAACCACTGGAAATACCACACTTCTTTTTGGTCGCCCAGGAATAATCCCTCGCGTCCGCCTGCGCCGACAGTATCAATTACCTTTGCCAATAATTCGCATGCGCCTCTTGCTGTTTCAGCCTGCATCAGTACCAGGGATGTTACGTCCACTTCGGTAATGCCTCCGTTGCCTCTTGAAATACTGGGGTCGATGCTGGTTACACCGCTCTTCATGGAGCTGAGGGTTTCGGTTGCTGATATGCTAACGCCTTTTTCGTTCATACCAACTTCAGCGTAAGGACGCGGTTCATTTCTTTCATTATAAAGCGAGTCCGCGTTGTATGTGTAACGAAGCGTTCTTTTGGGGTAAGGCCATCTGAACGCTGGGGTGAAAGTTGTGAAGTCAGCGTTCCATGAACCTGATACAAACATATCTCCCTGATAATCTTGCCATTTGCCGTCATAGTTGTTATACCTGACCGGGTCGATGTTGTAATCGGCGGCGGGCTCAACGTTGAAGCGCTTTCCAAAGGCTGCGCTTACGTCTTCCGTGCGGCCCCAAATGTATGTGCCGTCGTCCGTGGTGTCTTTACCAAAGTAAAAAGACGTACATCTTTCGTCTTCGGCGAGAATCCCCTCGCTAGCCGCCGCAGCAAATGGAATAATTGTTAACGCGAGGATCAAAGATAAAAATACAGCTATAATTATTTTTCTCATTTTTTCACTTTCCTCCATTTAAATTAATATGAAATATCAGAACTCCCCATAGCGAGTATCTGATATATACTATACCATATTGAAGGAAAGATTTTCTATAATTTATTCAATTTGTGATAAGCGCTATAGCCCAATGTGCGTTGTAGGGGCGGTCGTCCCTATATATAGTGGTCGCGAAACGGTTTCATTCGATTTTCGGACAGTCTGGGGCGCGAGAGTGTGCGTCACCTACGGTTCTATATAGCGATGGTAATGGTTTACGAAAACGGGCGTCTCTGTGTCCTCTGTGCCTCCGTGAGAGATCGTTTTTTGTCTTTTGTCTTTTTCCATTGTTTTAGTGGTAGTCACACGCCCCAACAGGACCGTTCCGGCAACTGTCCAACACACATCATAGGGCGTTTCTCGAAACGCCCCTACAGTTCTATATAGCGATGGTAATGATTTACGAAAACGGGCGTCTCTGTGTCCTCTGTGCCTCCGTGAGAGATCGTTTTTGTCTTTGTCTTTGTCTTTGTCTTTGTCTTTGTCTTTGTCTTTGTCTTTGTCTTTGATCTTTGTCTTTTATCTTTGTCTTTTATCTTTGTCTTTTACTGTCTACTGTCAACTGTCAACTGTCAACTGTCAACTGTCAACTGTCTACTGTCAACTGTCAACTGTCTACTGTCAACTGTCAACTGTCAACTGTCTTTATTCAATCGGCCATTCGCCGCTGATTATGTCATCAAGGGAACTGTTGTCTATTTGTTCGCGCAGCCACTTGATGATGGACCCGCCTTTTTCGTACCGGAAAGACTCAAGTTGCTTTATTAACTCGTCAACTCTGCTCATATCGTAATCTTCGCAAGCTTTGCGCAGCGTCTCTAAAAGCGCGATGTCTGGCGAGGCGGCAACCTTTTTAGTAATATCGTCAATTTTGGCGAGCGCTTTGCCTATATCATCAAGCAGCTTTTTTGCATTTTTTAGAAACGCGCCGTGGTTTGCTTTTACCATCTTTATGTCCCCCGCTTTAGACGCAAATTCAAGCTCTTCTGCGGCTTTACCAACTTCTTGGGCACAAATGGCATAACTTGAGCCTTTAATTCCGTGAACGGTGATGGCGTAATCATGCAAATTTTGCGCGGCCAGGTATTCTTCAACACTGTTTAATAATGTTTGTGTATTTGTAACGTAAGAACGCAACACTTGTATGTAAGAATTCTCATCATAGTTAAAACGTTTTAAACCTCTGATTATATCCAGGCCATTGATTGTTATGCTTTGAAACAGCGATTTATCCCATCCGCCCTCTCCGTCGGCGCTATTGTAGTTTTCGGGCAAAGGGACGCCATCTATCTCGCCATACAGTTCTTTTTCAAGCTCCTTATCCCTTACCCACTGACGTAGAATCGAATCCAACTTATTCAGCTCTATCGGTTTTGAAATAAACCCCTGAAAACCTTTGTTTAAAAACATCTCTTCGTTTCCGATGATAGCGTTTGCCGTAAAGGCGATTATAGGGATGTTCCTGGCGTAGTCCGTTTCAATTTCTTCCCGTATTATTCTTGTTGCCTCAATTCCATCCATCACTGGCATCATGTGATCCATGAAGATAGCATTATAACGGGGATTTTCGGCTCTTATCATGTCTATTGCCTGTTGCCCGCTCGTCGCACAGTCCACTTGAATCCCATAAGGTATTAACATACCTTTTGATACTTCAAGATTTGTAGCTACATCGTCCACAATGAGCACACGCGCGTATGAAAGGTTAATCCGCGCGATTTTCGCATTTTGTGCGCGCTGTGAGATAACATGGCGGAAACGCATAAGGTTAACGGCCGCTTCTATGCCGATTGGATCAAGAGACACGATTTTCTGGAGTATACGGATGGTAAATGTTGATCCCTGGCCATATTCGCTCTCGACCGATATGCTTCCATTCATCATCTCCACCAGATGCTTTGTTATCGCTAACCCCAGTCCGGTTCCCTCAGTTTTTCTATTTGTTTTTATATCCACCTGGTTGTACTCCTGGAATAGTTTTTGAATGTCCTGAGGCTTAATGCCAATACCGCTGTCCTTTACTGTGGAAATAATCCAAAGGTCGTCGCCTTCCATTTCAAATGATACGCTCCACTCGATGCTTCCTGAATTTGTGTATTTGAACGCGTTCGAGAGTATGTTGTTGAAAATCTGCTTTATACGCAGATCATCGCCGCAGAGTTTTTCGGGCAATTTCTCGTCCACAAATAGTATGAACTCCAGGAGCTTTCCTTCAGCGCGCATTATATTCAGCGTCACTACGTCATTTATAAGACTTGTAACATAGTATTCAACCGGATTTATTTCAAACTTTCCGGATTCGATTTTTGACAGGTCGAGAATGTCATTTACCAGGCTGAGAATAGTTAAGCCGGATGTATGTATTTTTTCAAGTTTATCCTCAAGCTCTGTGTTTAAATTATCTGTGCCTAAAGCAAGCTCTGAAAGCCCGATGACTGCGTTCAACGGAGTACGCATTTCGTGACTCATATTTGCCAGGAAACTGCTTTTCGCTCGCGTTGCAGCCTCCGCCCGCAAGTTCGCGCTGTATATTTCGGTGTTATCGTGCGATAACACCACAATACCTGTCAATTCGCCGCTATTATTGAAAGCCGGAGAAATTTTGATTGATAAAAATACTTCCTGCGTTTCGTTCGTTTCGTGGGAATGTTTGTCAATCAGCGAGTCAATAGCGCGGTTTTCTTTGGACAATATGACATCATTAAGCACCATTTCCAATTTATAAGCAAAATCATCGCTGAATAATTCTTTGGCAATTGACAAAAATGGCTTGCCAACTACATCGTTTGGAATTCGTTTTATGACTGATGAAGTACAAAGCAGAATATTCATGTCCGTGTCCAACAAAAATATATCGTCGGGACTGTTGTCGCGCAGCATTTGGTTGTATAGCATCTGTATTTCTTTTTCTTTTTCGTTGTAATCGCGTAACGCTGCCGCCTGTTTATATAGGTGCATCAGATTATCGTATTCCCTCTCTAATCGAGCGTTTTTACGTTTGAGGGAATTATATTCTTTGCTCAGGGAGGTATTTACCTGATTTTCGTGCGTCTCGTTTGCTTGATTTGCCAAGAATTAGTTTTTCCTTTCAAACACCATATCTTTCAATATTTAAAATGCGCACATTGTGAAAGTCGCGTTATGAAAACGGTTGACAGCCCTGTTGTTATTAATGCTGGTTGGTGCAATTTCCCCAAAGGCATATAGCCCGGATACAGTAAGTTCAGACGGGAGCAGTTCCTTAACGAGATTCCCCTCCATGTTTTTTTGATCCGTCAAAAACATATTGCGCAAGCTGCAAGTGGCAATAAGCACGGTTGAGTACTTATAACCGCTCTTTTCGTCTTTTAATTTATTCAAAAACTCTTTCAGCCCCGCCTCGCTCGTTGTTACCACATCTTTATCGTCGCAATAACGCAAACCTATGTAAGAACCTTGAGGAACATTTGCGAAGCACATAACTTCACCGGTTTCTTTGTCGTATGTATTTAACGCTCTGGAAACTGAAATGCCGTCGTTATCATCAGCATTATTCATCTCCACAAAAAACTGATAGTTGAACAAAACTTTCGTTTGATCGTCAATAAATGGAAATTCTGCAATGTATTCGTACGCAGGCTTGCCATCTATCTCACAGATAATGTTATCATGCGCTTTTGTAACAAGCCGCTTATCAAGAGTTTGCTTACCCGCAAGGCTTTCAACTTGAAAAATTGGATTTATTTCACCGGAAATAAGCAGGATAGCCATCCGGTCGCCACCGGCTTCACCATCAAGAAAGACTTCTTGCTTGCAAAATTCAAAATCATCGGCGGCAATGTATCCAAAGACCGGTAGGTCTCCGCATACGCTTGAAAGATTGGCGACAACATCATCGGAAGAATAATTCTGTAAAATTGAAGATACGCATATAACTAAATTGGGTTCGGCAGTTGCAGACTGCTCTTTTAGATTACGATAAGCCGCTTGATAAGTTTTTTCAATCTCCTTTTGTGGGGAGTCTCCCATTGAACCGCTGATTGAAGCTGCAAANAGACAATTATCATCAGTTATAACATGGAGCACCACGGCAAGTTCATGATACCCTTCGTTTGTTATCATGGCTGCTGCTGCTGTCGTTCCGCCTATAACGCAGCAGCCAAGTTCACGGTTGATGGCGGATGAGAGCTCGCTAATATCCATCTCCGGCTGCCCGTGTAAAATTGCAAAAGTATTCTTGCATAAACTAAACTTATCTCTTATTTGGCTTGTAAGCTCTTCTGTTGCGGCTGCGATGTCATCCAGTTCATAGCTAATGGCGGTTGCAGATTTCATTATGTTTTCCCCCTTCTTTATCATACCATGTTGTGTAAAACAGGTTTGGGACGACCTCCCGGACGCCCATATTTTATGACTTCCGCTTCTATGGAGCGAAAACCAATTCAGTGGCGGTACTCATTCTGAGTATATTTGGCGCAACATGGATTGCGTCAAACGAATTGAACTATATGTATATCGGATAATATGTTTCTGGTATTCACCAAGGCAGTATTTAATATATGAATTTCATAAACGAAATTGATATATAATAATATTCTGTTAGTAATTTTGAATTGCGTTTAATATATCCGATTTCCTACCGACAAAAAAATGATAAATTTCCTGTCAAAATAAAGAGGTGGCAATTTGCGTATAAAATGCTTTTTCATGTGTTTTCTTTTTTTACTTTGTAATATTTCAAATTCCTGGGCTTCCGTTCATGATTACGATGTGGTTGTAGCGGGCGGCGGAACTGGAGGAATTATGGCGGCTATACAGGCGGCGCGGGACGGCGCCCGTGTTGCCGTATTTGAACCTTCGTCCTGGATCGGCGGACAAATGACAGCCGCAGGCGTATCAACTATGGATGATTTGAGCAGACAGAAAAGCGGGCTTTACCTTGACTTTATTTCGCGAGTGAATAAATATTATGAAGATATGGGTAAGTCTACGGGTACTTGTTATTGGGATTCGCGTTCGGTTGCTTTTGAACCAAGTGTTGGGGAGAAAATACTTTATGAGATGATAAACGAAGTTCGCGCTCCCATAAAGAGGACGGGAAAACGCGTGGGAGAAAAAGAAAGCGGACGCGTACTTGATGTATTTCTGAACTCTTCGGTAGTCGAAGTGTTTCGCAAAGACAAAAAAATAACGGGCGTTAAATCTATTGTAAGAAAAAAATCGGGCATGAGGAAATTTTATGATCAACAGGAAATGCAAGTTTCGTGCAAGGTACTTATAGACGCGACTGAGTACGGCGATGTGATACCGCTTGCTATGCTGCCTTATCGCGCGGGTAATTCATACTCTCCATTTATAAAGCTTGACGAATCAAAAATTCAGGATATAACCTGGACAGCGGTCATAAAATATTATCCCGGAGGAGCACCAAGAGATTTGATAGCTTACACCCCGTTATGGGGTTATGAAGAGGCAAAGCATAATTTTGAAAGTTACGTAACAGTCGATGGTAACGACTTTAAAGGAGTATTCCCGGTTGAAATGCCCGTTAACTTCGTAAGCCATAACGCATACCGCGCAATCCCTGATTCTTCAAGATACTACAGCTATGACGGCAATAGGCATAACTGGTCTTATATATCAAAAACCGGGGTAAACTGGGGTAACGATTATCCCGGGAAGCCGGGATGGAACAGCGGGAGAGCCGGACTGCCGGTGAGGTATCTGGAAGATTTGGATTTTCGTAAAAAAATGAATAAAGAAGCGTTTTTCAAAACACTCCACTTTATTTATTACATGCAGAACGAACTTGGCGATGCCGGCAGATATTGGTCAATAGCGGATGATGAATACTATAACGAGGACATTCCCCCCGAAATCTTAAATGAGATTCCCATGGATTGGCTTGAGATAGCTAAGAGGATGCCCGTTATCCCATATGTGAGAGAGTCAAGGAGAATAATCGGGGAGCGCACTCTCACATCATCTGAGCTTTTAAAGAATTCTCTCAGCTACCGCGACGGAGAGACAGGCTTTGAGTTTCCGAACGCTGTAGCTATAGGAGGATATACGCTTGACCTTCATCATGCTTCGGAGGACGGAGATCTTGAATGGGAGTTCGGAGAAACTAACAGTTCCATAGCCTCCAACAGACCGCGGGGAGCTTTTCAAATTCCGCTTAATATTATGATCCCAAAGGGTGTCGACGGATTTCTTGCGATTGAAAAAAACATGTCGATGTCCAGGCTTGCTGCCGGAGCTATACGACTTCAGCCAATAAGCATGATGACCGGACAGGCTGCGGGCGCACTGGCGGCGCTTGCGACCAGCCTACAAATGGAACTTCGTGAAATACCGGCGATAAAAGTTCAAACAAGGCTTGTAAATAATGGAGTTTTCATTTCATTATGTAAATACTCTGATGTTACGCCCGAAAATCCTTTTTTCGGAGCTGTTCAGATTTCAAACCTTTATGGCTTATTTCAGCCTCTGGACTATCCACACGCGCCTTCATACAACATCTCAGACCTTGACGACCCAAAGTTAGCTATGGCAATACTCAGAGGCGCCGATAAAGGGATATTTGGAATTGAAGAGATGATTTCCAACAAAGATGCTGAGGACTCCGTTAAGAGAGCTTTAAAGGCTTTATCTCTTGAATATAATGGAATAAAGCCAATCAAAAATCCCGGAAGGCTATCGTCAAGAGCTGATTTTGTAAGTTATCTGACTGAAAGCTTCAGATTGAAAGATTTGGAAGAAAAGTCAAACGTACAGTTTTACTCTGACGTTCCGCCTGAACACAGGGCATTTGATGCGGTCAGTATACTACAAAAAATTGGAGTTCTTGATTCTGCGAAAGGGGCGAAATTTCATCCCGCAAGACCCATAACCCGTGGCGAGGCGGTAGAACTGCTTGTCAAAGTTATGGATTTTGCTTCGTTGAAAAAAGGAAAATAGCGCCATGAATGAAGGATGGAAAATTACCGCTTGCCCGCATGACTGTCCAGGCGGCTGCACGATGAAAGCCCGCTTTATTGACGGTAAAATAGAAATCGAACCGGAACGTTCAAACCCATACACAAAATTTATATGCGCAAATGGATTGCGTTGGAGGCAAAGAGCTCTCTCTGCAAATCGCCTGAAGACTCCTGTTTTACGTACAGCCGCCGGTTGGAAAGAAATATGTTGGGAGGAAGCTTGGAGTATTTGGGCGCAAAAAATAGAGGAGAGCATATCAAAATATGGCCCCACATCGTTGATGTTTTACAAAGGCGCAGGTTCCTTGTATTTCTCAAAGTTGCTGATGAAGCTGATTTTTCATGAGTTGGGAGGCTATACCGGAATGAAAGGCTCCCTTTGTGGAAGTATCGGAATTGAAGGACTAAATACCTGTACCGGTAAAAATAAAGGTTTGACGGAATTATCGCCTTTTGTGCCTGTTGAACATTTTAAGAGGGCAAAAGCAGTAATGCTCTGGGGCAAGAATATATATGAAACGCATCCTCAGTTAATTCCTGTTCTAAACGATATGAGGAATAATGGGACAAAAATAGCTGCGGTAGAAATAAGAGAATCACCCACTGTCAAACACGCTGATAAATACATTAAAATAGCTCCCGGAAGTGACTGGGCATTAACCGCATGGTTATGCCGCGCGCTTGTTGAGCGCAATCTCACTGCTCCAAACTGGCGAAAGCGGGTAGTGAATTCCGCCGATTTTGAAAAATTTATTCTTGCGCTTGACAGCGATAATCTGATTGCCATATCGGGATTAAAACGTTTTCAAGCGGAAGATTTACTGACGTGGCTAATTTCAAATAAGCCGGTATGTCACCTTCCTTCACATGGATCTCAGCGATATTTACATGGCAACCTGCAATTCATGTGGATATTTGCCCTGGTTGTTTTGAGCGGCGCTTTTGACGACCCTGCGGCGGCGCTGTCATTTGGGAAGGAAGAACATTTACTTTTTCCCGAAAGCCGGATATTTAATAACGTAAAATCTCCGGAAGTGAGAGAATTGCCCGTCGGATGCTGGAGCAATTTCATTGGAAGGATTACGCCTCCAATAGAAGTGCTCATGATAGCCAATGCCAATCCTCTGCGTCAGTCTCCAGATATTGCGGGTACAAAATCCGCTATGTCAAAAATTCCTTTTAAGGTTTGCAGCGACCTTTTTATGACGGATACTGCAAAAATCTGTGATCTGGTGCTGCCGGCGTCTTCTTTTCTGGAAGACGAGGATTGGATTGCCTCTTATTGGCACAGTTACCTGGTAAGAAGCGAGAAAGTGATACCGCGCTATGCGGATTCAAAGTCAGATGTGGAGATATACGCAGGACTTTCGGACGCCCTAAAGCTTAATATTGATTTAATTGGGGCGAAACGTCGGATGGACAAGTCGTTGCTGGAGGATAAAAGACTTCGTTGTGTCAGCGACCGGGTTTATTTATGCAATGAACAAAGTTACTGGCTTTCTGATTCAATAGCGGAACTTCCTGTGTCCATACCTGAAAATGATACAAAAGAAACTCAAAGTGAAGTCCGGCTTATTACGGTGCATTGCAGGAAATATATAAACGGGCAGAGCGATGAACCGCATGTCAAAACAACTACCCGGGATGATTTTGGTTTTTTGGGTGAAGATGATATAATTCCTGAAATTTATCTTAACCCGGATAAAATGAGAAAATTAAATATAAAATTGGGGCGGAAGATAAGAGTTGTATCATCAAATAAAAACGTTGTCCATATGAAAGTGAAGGAAGATTCTTCCATTTCAGAAGAATATGCTATTGCTTATCAGGGAGGAGAGAGTATTAATTTGCTTACAAATGCGTATGAAGCTCCCGGAGGGGGCGCCCCATACGCAGAGTGCTTTGTACGGATTGATTCTTAACATGTTTTTTCATAAATGCTATAATTATGTATAAAAGTGTTAAAATAATATTTCTCTCATTTTAAAAAAGGAGTGTTTTTATATTGAAAATATTTTATAGGCTCTTGTTGCCGGCTATTATAGTTATTCTTATGGCATCCGATGCTAATGCGGCTCAATCGGTTAATGTCGAACAATATCTTAATCTGGTACGCATTCAAAATCATTCGTTGCTTGCTGCTGCTAAGAACGTTGAAGCGGCTTATTATCAAGTACTGGCTTCAGTGGGCTATCAGCGGCTTCGTGCTGGCATAAATGTTAATGCTAACTACAACACAGTGCAACAATCAGCGGGAGGTAATACATATAACCCTGTCGGATACTCAATTACGCCAAGTATATCTCAGACGATAGACATAAGCGGAGTTTTTAAACTGAGCGAAAGGCAGTCGATATTAGGATATGAGTCTACAAGAGTAGCGTTTGATAACTCTATCAACAATATTCTTGCTTCGGCGGAAGACGCTTATTGGGGTGTCGTTATGGCGCGCGATAATGTTAATTTGCAGAGGGATATTTTGCGTCAGAGACAGGAAAACCTTCGTGTAACTGAAGAAAAGTATAATCAACAGCTTGTTCCAAAGCTTGATGTGATAAGAGCTACATCTTCGGTTTCCGACGCTCAAAACTCAATAGTAAACGCAGAAGGAACTTTGCTCAACCGGCTTGCGGTTTTAAGAAATTATGCCGGAGGAGTATTTATTGAGCCAAGTGTAACAAATTTCTATGTCCCCGAGCTTTCTATCAGCGTTAACGATGCTGTAGCCATAGAGAACCACCCAAGCGTTAGGCAAAGAAGGATTTTACTGGCGCAATCCGAAGTACAAAAGCAAATAGCGCAAAAAGGTATGGCGCCGACATTGGGAGCTTCCGCAAATTGGAATTTGTTGTATGGAACTTCCGCCGGCAGCAGTATGGAAAGAGGAGATAATGTTTCTGTGGGATTATCTTTGAATATTCCTATATCTGACGGAAATCAAACAAAATATGAAACTTTCAGCAGGTCGGCTGCAACGCTGGCGGCAATGGAAGATTTAATAGAATCGGAAGCTTCAGTCATACTAAATCTCACTGTTGCGCTTAATGACTGGTATATGGCGAAATCTCTTGAAGAAAACATGAAGCAGCAAGTTGAACGCTCGAATGAGGAGCTCAAAATAACCGAGCTCATGTATAACGAGGGAATGGGAAGCCAATTGGATCTTATAACTGCTCAAACTGATAACCAGGCCGTAAGGACTAATTACATCAATGCCGTAATGGGAATGTATTCCGCTATAGTAAGTCTGCGTCAAGCTATGGGAGATTATGCTCCGGCCGTTGAGGGGACATGGAAGGACGCGCTTGTAAAATATGGAGTAAAAAAAGGTGAAAAAAGCGTCGATAAAAACAATGATAATGTTGAAATACTTCCTCAAAATGAGGAAATATTTATAAATGTACGAGGAATTGACATCCCGCTCTCTTCTGCCATTGAATGGCTTAGGGGCGGAGCGGAACCTTCAGAACTGCAAGGATCAAGTTCGATCAATATGCCACTCAGTAAGAAAAATCCTGACGGAACCTATGAAGCCGTCAAATTTAATGGAGGAAAGGAAATTTCGTTAGAAGAAGCTCTTGACTGGCTGGATAAGTAATACAGCCAAAAGTATTAACTATTTAAAGCATAAATAAGTTTTATTACAGTTTGTTATTACTAAATTCTTTCTTTATCCCGCGTGAATGATATTCATCGAAGGAATATAGTGAGCATGTATGTTTTTTTGTGCTTTTTTAAAAAATGCAAACTGCAAAAGCATGTGTCACGCAATAACTTTTAGCGCAAGTAGAAGGACGCGCCTACTAATATGAAATGTTTTTGAGTTTTGCATTGGTTAATACTTTCAAATAATGAAACAAATTGAAAGTTGGTGTAACCAAATGATTAAAAAAATTATTACTTTTATTGCAATGTTTATAGTATTTATAGCGCCGTGTTCGCCGGTTTACTCCTCCGGTTTGCCGGAGGATATCAGTATAAGTTCATCGAACAAAGATGTACCCCTTGATTTAGCCCTTGAGTGGCTGAGAGGAGAAACGGAACTTCCGAAAGAGCTTGATGAAATCCCGATAACAGTTCCGTTAATGAAGCCTGATGAGAAAATCTTCAGTGAAAACTACCAGGTAAACGCAATTTCTCATGTGTTTTTACAGCATAATAAACAACTTGATAACGTGACTGCAAATGAATATGCCAATATTATAAGGAACACAAGCGAGAAATTTGGAGAAGATCCGTTCATTATTGCGGCGCTCGTTGTTGTTGAATCAAGTGTACAGAATGATGCTCTTTCAAAAGGCGGAGACTTTGGTCTCATGCAGGTAAGATGGAAAGTTCATAAGAACAAATTAATTAAGAAATATCCTACGATAAAAACTGAAATAGACATGTTTAAGCCTAAAGAAAATATAACAGCAGGCACGGAAATATTCTCTAATTATAGAAAATCCGCCGATGGAGATATTAAAAAGGCTATGGTAGCATATTCCGGGGGGAGTTCAACCCACTGGACGAAAGTAAATAACGTGGTATCTCAGATTAAGGCTAAATATAACGAGTTTTCAAATGGGTAACAACAAGCTGTTACAAAGGAAGTCTCCCGCCCCGGGCAGGCAGGGCGCTCAAAAAAGTCTGGCAGCGCGGGCTGGAATATATTTGTTGCGGAATAAGGCGGAAAAATGTTTACGACCATTTTTCTGATATAATACAGGTTAGTTTTTATTGATCGAACGGTAACAATAACTTGGTATTCAAATGCCTGCCCCCTTTGCTGTTTTGTGCGCGTCCTCACGCAGACAGGCTGTAAAGGAAGTTCTGAAGGAGATTTGCAGCTCTTTTTGGGGAGACTGCGGAAGAAGTTTCCAATCGCGACAAAAGGCATTTTATGAGATGCCCTGCGGTTTTTGTGCTCGTGTTTCAGTCTTGAGCCAACACTCGAACCTGTTGGATTTATTCTTTATTGATTGGATGACGGTAGATTTTACACTGACAGAAAACTTAAAGATAAGCCGTATTTTTAAAATTTAGGATCGGGTCAAGACACCCATGACACGTTATTGTGGGGATTGGCGTCGCCAAAAGCGACGCCATTTTTGGTAAAAAATAATTGCAAATGTTATATTTTGTGGTATTATAACTACACCCATTACTCAGTTGTTTGCTTATGCTGCTTCTTAGTTCCGGGATTTTTAAATTGAGGAGAAAATTATGATTACTAAGGAAAAGAAACAGGTTTTAATAACGGAATATCAAACGCATGAAAATGACACGGGTTCGCCTGAAGTACAGGTGGCGGTTCTTACGGAAAGAATAAGGGAACTTACCGAGCATATGAAAATTCATGTAAAAGATTTCCATTCGCGTCGCGGTCTTCTTAAAATGGTAGGGCGCAGACGCAAATTATTGCGTTACCTAAAAGATACTGATTTTGACCGCTACAAGAATTTAATAGGAAAACTAGGATTACGACACTAGTTTCAATAGGGGTAAGAATAAACAAACCGCGCTCTTGAAATCAAGAGCGCGGTTTGTTTGAAGGGGCGGTCCCTGTCCGCTAAAAGCAGCTGAAAAGGACGGCGTCTGCACGTAACAGGGCAGACGCCGTCCTCGATAATTACCGAAAAGCAATAAGAATCGGATTACTTTTTCCTTGTCGCTATTAACGGAATAAACGCAAATATAACTATCAACGGATATATAGCGTTGCATCCTTCAACATCATCGTCATCATCACCGCCGCCGCCAAATATTGATTTTCTGCCTCTGAATTCAACTATTAGGAGCTGGTCGGCGCTATCATTTGAGCTGTTATTAACCAGATAAATCTCGGCTGTTCCGTATACAACATGTATTGTATTGAAGCGAGCTATAACTTTTTCTCCGTCAAATTCCAAGGAATAGCTTGCACCCGGTGTAACGGGGGTGACGTATGCTATTTTATAACCGTTAAGCATACTATTTGACAAAATAATTCCCTGATCCACGAACGGTTCTGACCAAACAAGCTTCTTACTTTCAATTTTTGCTCCTTCGGGAGCTTTTCCTCCAATAAGAACAACTTCAGGCGCTACGGGCTCAAAATCTTCCTCAGCTCTATAGCCTTTGAATTCAACTACCAGGATTTGATCGATACCGGCTGAACCTTCCTCGACCAGATATATCCTGGCTGTTCCGTCTGTCAGAGCCAGTCTGGTAAAGCGCGCTATTATTTCGTCTCC
>JGI24702J35022_10001624_pt1 | contig 13921 bp, 11 predicted proteins | sample TergutTh196P4_FD_35022 | JGI IMG/M metagenome (IMG submission 35022)
AACGAAAACACGCAGATTGCAGGGGAAATCGCGGATAAAACAGGCAGCGTCGCCAACATTGCCTCCAAAATGGAAAATGACGTTGTTCAGGGATTCTCCGTCCTGGAGCGCAATGTTAATCAGATGGAGGACATCAAAAAGAAGAATGATGGCGTCATTTCCGGTATCATCGCGCTTGGGAATAAAATCACGAAAATCCGCGACATTATCAAAACGATCAACACGATTACAGACCAAACCAAGGTCATTGCCTTTAACGCGGCCCTTGAGGCAGCGAGCGCCGGTGATCGCGGGAAACGGTTTTCTGTAGTGGCAAGCGAGGTTAACCGCCTTGCAGACGACATTGCGACGCTTACCAAACAGATCCGCGAACAAATTGAAGAAATCCAAAATTCCTCATCTTCGCTGATAATTTCGAGTGAGGAGAGTGCCGACAAGATCGCCGAAGGCAACAATCTCATTAGGGAACTTGAAGACATTTTCCAGGAGATTCGCTCAGGAGCGGAAATAACAGCAAACCAGGCGCAGACGATAACGGTTTCTACCCAAAAACAGCAGAAGTCAACCGAGCAGATCAATATAGCCATTGCGGATATTTCCACCGGGTTAAGCAATTTCCTGCACTCAACGGAAGTGGCTACCGGTTCCGCCGAAGGGCTGACCAGGATGATTGAAGAACTGGGCGATCTATTAAACGTTAAAACGAGTGAAAAAGCCGGAGCCAGGGAAGAAACCGGCTCGGTTGCATAAACATAAAATGCGGGAAAACTCATGGCAATAGACAAAGAAAAATTCATAGCCAAGTATGTCGAAGAGGGGCAGGAAAACGTAGCCCTGATAGAGGGCCTTGTCTTTGACATTAAAGACGGCGTTTCCGTCGAAGATGATCTTGCGACCCTTTTGCGTGCACTGCATACACTCAAAGGTTCATCCCGTATGCTGGAGTTTAAACGCATCGAGGAATTGTCACACACAATGGAAAGTGTTTTTATCGCCATCAAGGAACAGCGGATTGGCCTCTCCGAAAACGCGGTAAAGCTCATCCTAATGGTACTGGATCATTTAAAAAACGGACTTAACCTTGTTCTGAATACCAAAGACGACTCCATTGAGATACAGGAATTCGTAAACAAACTGAACGCTTTGGCAGCGGACGAAGAATTTTCACTACCCATAGATGTCGGGCGGACGGAAGTATCGCTAAAGCAGACAATTTTTGCCGAAAAGACAGATGAGCCTTTAAAGAAAGAGGAGGTGCCGGTTTCCCATTCCACGGAGAAAGCCCCGCTGCCCAAAACAGCACCACAGGAAAAACCTTATGCCCAAAGTGCAGGGCCGACAGGGAAGCAGCACAAGGAAACCAAATCGGACAGCATTAGGCTTTCCCTGGAAAAAATCGACGGCATAATAAAAAGCATTGCCTCCCTGCAGTCCCTTGAAATAACCGCAAAAACAATCTCCATGGACAGTGCTGCGCTTAACAGTCTTGTCAAGGAGTATTCCTTAAAATTTAAAGCTGAAAAAAACCTAAACCCTTCCCTATCGGCAACATTCAGGAAACTGGAACGCTTAAGCGATCGGATTAATTCGGCACTGAAAAATTATTCAGTGGATGCCGGCAACAACATCAGGGGCGCTTATGATAATGTAATTTCGCTGCGCACAATTCCTCTTTCCACGATCCTTGACAGTTACCCGCGTTACGTGTACCAACTGGCGGACGAATTGGGAAAAAAGGTGCACCTGTCAATAGAAGGAAAAGAAAACGAAATTGACAAAAACATCATCGAGTCGCTATCAGATGTATTCATGCACACGGTACGCAACGCGGTGGACCATGGCATAGAAAAACCGGAAGAGCGGATTGCGATGGGGAAAAGCGAGACTGGAAAAATATCGATTACCTGCTCCAGGGAAAGCGGCAGCATGAAGATTGTTATTTCCGATGACGGGCAGGGCATTGACCATGAGAAGATCAGGCAGAAGGCAGTACGTGAAGGTTTTGTAAGCGAGGCTGCCGCAGTATCGCTTACACGGGAAGAATTAACCAACTTCATTTTCCAGAGCGGCTTTTCCACATTGGGCAAGGCAAGCAGCGTTTCTGGCAGGGGCGTGGGAATGGATGTTGTCCGTGACAGCATCGAAGCCTTGAAAGGCAGTATCGTCGTGGAAAGCATCACTGGAAAGGGCACGTCCTTTATCATAATGGTCCCCCTTTCAATAGCTGCGTTGACCGGATTCCCCATAACATCAGGTGGCTTGAAATTTATCATACCGGCGACATTTGTGGATACCATACTGCTTGTAAACCGTGATGAGATTATCACCGTAGTGGATCGCCCGGAAATAAAATACAACGACAAGCTTATAAAGCTCTATTACTTAAGCCAGGTTTTACAGATAAAAACAGATTCTGCTGGAACAGCCGGATATGTCCCTCCAACCGATATTGTTTTTATTGTAATAATACGCGCTTACGACGAAATCGCAGCCCTTGCGGTTGACGACATTTCCAGCATGAGAAGCGTAATCCTGAAAACAATGCCGGCTTTTATGGAAAATATGCCGGTATTTTCCGGCATAGTACTTAACGATGATTACGAGATGGTAAGCGTCCTGCATATTCCCACGGTGATAAAGATGGCGAAGCGCATCAAGACCATCGATCTAAAAAAACGCAACCTGGAATTTGAAAAACTCCGCAAGTCCATTCTTGTTGTTGACGATTCCAGGCCAACCCGCGAGATCGAAAGCGAGATTCTTTCCGCAGAAGGGTATTTAGTGGACACAGCGGCAGATGGGGCGGAAGCACTTAAAGCCGCGAAAGACAGGCAATATGACCTTATCTGCACCGACATAAATATGCCGGTTATGGATGGCTTTATGCTTACCGAAAATATAAAAAAGAATGAAGAGCTTTCCCACATACCCGTTATTGTCATTTCGTCAAGGGAAAGTGAAGAGGATCAGAAACGCGCAGCAATGCTTGGCGCGTCACGGTACATTATAAAGAATTCGTTTAACAATTATAACCTACTTGAGGCTGTAAAAGACCTCATCGGGAGAACCAATGAGTGATGAGAAAAAACGTGTTCTGATTATGGAAGATTCCGACATATTCGCCGAGATGCTTTTGGAGTTTTTGTCATCATCAGATTTTTTACTTCAACGTGCCGTAAACGGTTTTGAAGGCATTAAACAAGTCTATAGCTTCATGCCCCACCTAATAGTATCCGATGTCGAAATGCCGCTTTTCAAAGGATACCAGGTTACAAGGTTCCTTAAATCCAGAAAAAATACAAAAGCGATTCCGGTAATCATGTTTACATCGCTGGCAGAAACAAAAGACAAATTCTGGGGGGCCAACGCAGGTGCCGACAAGTACATTGAAAAATCGCCGGATAATTTTCAGTCTTTGCTTGATGCAATCAATGAAACACTTTCCCAGCCCAATAACATTGATTTTGCGGCAATAGAAAAAGAAGCAAAAAAAATAAACGATAATACGATTATTGAATCGGTTAACAGTCTGCTTGATAACAAGCTCTTTCAAACAACGACAATTGGAATGCTCACCGAACTTTCCGATAAGGCTTTCTCACTTGATATGATTGTCAAGGGGATTTTTGATTTACTGCACACCATTTGTGAAGCGGAAATTGTGTCAATGATGATTCGTGGAACAAAAGGCACACTGTACATCTATTCAGCAAATTTTACCGGTTTTTCAGCGGAAATAGCCAATGATTTTTCCGGGATATGCGTATCCGACTTTAACAGCCTTTTCCCAGATTTTAAGGTAGAATCAAAAAGCATCGAGGATTTTTTCCCTGCCGGGAACAATAAGAAAAAGATCGTATCATACATTAAGGTCCCGCTTGTCATCGGTGGGGTAAGTTTCGCATCGGTGCATATTGCCAATTCCACAAACGAATATTTTTCGCCTGGAATTCTTGAAAACATCACAGTGTTCCTCAGTGCAGCCGCCCCGATAGTATCAAATGCACTTTCAATGCGGGAATTGGCGGAACTCCAAAAAAACACCAGGACTGCCTTCGCCCGTTATGTTCCTCCTGATGTTATGGATGAAATAATCGACAATTCGTCAAAATTGGCCAGTCAGAGTGAAAGCAGGAACGTAACTGTCCTTTTCGTCGATATCAGGAATTTCACAAGGTTATCCGAAAGGTCGGGGGCGCAGGATGTCGTTGATTTCCTTAACACATATTTTGCGGAAATAGGAAATATTATTATCTCAGAGGGAGGCCACATTGACAAATTCATTGGCGATGCAGCCATGGCACTTTTCGGGGCTTTCAAAGTCCTGGAAGATCCGGAAGCCAGTGCAATCCGAGCCGCGATAAAAATATTTTCAGTCCTTAATAATATTGACACCTCAAAAATCTCGCTTCCTCAGGGAAGTTTGAAGATAGGGATAGGAATTAACTGCGGTCAGTGTGTTTTGGGAAACATAGGCTTCCGGAACAAGATGGACTACACCGTCATCGGCAATACCGTCAATCTGGCATCGCGGCTTGAAGGCGTTACAAAAATCTACCGCCACCAGCTAATCGTTTCCGAACACATATACAATTCAGTAAAGGATCAGTTCTTGCTCCGCAAGATCGATAATGTACGTGTTAAGGGAAAAGAAGAAGCAGTTGGTATTTATTCGGTCTATACAGGCTTTAAAGACGAAGCAGACAATGCACATTATCAGGGCAAACTACACGACATACCAACAGTGCCTTCACTCTTAATTAACCGTGAAACCCTGGATAATTACAACAAAGGCTTGCAGTTGTTCTACATACGCGAGTGGAAACCAGCGCAGGAGTATTTTTCCAAAGCGTTGGAAGCTGATAAAGACGATTTTCTTTCGCAGCTTTACATAAACCGTTCCATTGAGTATTCATACACACCGCCGCCCGACAATTGGGACGGCGTAGTAACGCTTTTGGAGAAATGAAAAGGCTCAAAAATTTTCACGCAAAGACGCAAAGATCATAAAAGACGCAAAGGAGAAAACACTTTGAAAAAATTGGCCGTAGTCGTTTCCTCCAGCTCTTCCTTCGTGGCGCAGGGGCTGCCAGCTTCTTTTCTTAAATCCGCTATGCACGAGCAAATCGCTTCCAGGTCACACCAGGAAGAAAAGGCTCTTCCATGCAAAGGCTGGTAGGGGGCGTCTGTTTCAAGGAGAATCCTTTCCGCCGGGAAAAGCGCGGCTGAGGCCATAGCCTCCCGGTGATTTTTTAAAACTACGCTTCCAAAAGAAAAGAAGGCATTTACCCCGCGCCTGAGCAGGGCCTCCCCTTCCCCCCTGGCCCCGGGCCAGGAGTGGAAAACAACAGCGGGCAGTTTTTTTAGCTCTTTTGCAAATGGAAAAATTTTATGCATGGCACGGCGCACATGAAGAACCATAGGGAGTGAGTATTTCAGGGCGGCTTCAAGGTGGCAGGCAAATATTTCGTCCTGGATCTTTTCTCCCTTGCGGTATTCTTCGTTGAAAAGATCAAAACCCGTTTCGCCAACCGCATCCAGTCGCCCTTCCGCCCCAAGCGATTGCAGGAGCTCAATTCCCTCCGAAAAGGAAAAATCCCCGCCTTCTGAAAGCTGCGGGTGGAGTGCAAAGCAGCAGAACACCTGCGGCGCCCCGTCCGAGCGGGCTTTTTTAGCCAGACTCTCATGGTATTCAAACTGCTCACGGTTCCAGGAACTCGCAGCAATCGCCGTCCCGGCTTCCCGGCGTTCTTTTTCGGCGTCCTCTAGGTATTCCCTCAAGTCCCATGGATGACAGTGCGCTTCAGTCACGCCCCACCCCGCTTTTCCAGATAACGTTCCTCTTCGCTGTAGATGCAGCCGCAGTATTTTTGCATATAGTACCCTGCTTCCCTGGCCTGCTGGCGGCCTTCACGAAAATGGGGGCGGAAATCCCGGTAGAAAAATTCCACCCCGCAGTTAACAGCTTCTTCCTCGCATATCTGCTTTAAAAGCTCATGATCCTGGTACGGGCTTATGAGGAGGGTAGTCGAAAAAGCGTCACAGCCCTTCTCCGCCGCCATGCTTGCGGCCTTTCCCAGCCTGAGCCGGTAGCAGTAAGCGCATCGGGCAGCCTTCGCAGGCCCTGCGCTGTTTTCACTTTCGACAGCTTTGATAAAGGAACGAAGCCCATACTCGTCTTGCATGACAAGCGTGAGACTCTTTCCTTTTGCAAACTCCCGAAGCGAATCCATCCGTGAGCGGTATTCAGTGTAAGGATGGATATTTGGATTGTACCAATATAAATCAAGTTTTATTCCTTCAGCAACCAGGGATTTTACACATTGAATGGAACAAGGGGCACAACAGGTATGCAATAAAAGTTTCATGCTGAATATCTTGCCATGCTTCGGGCATTCTCAAAAACGTCAACTGCCCACAAGAGTGCGCTGTCTACATCAAACTCAGGAAGCTTTTCCTTTACCCCATCAAAGATAAACTTTGCGATACGTTCCGCACTGGGATCATTTTGAAAAACATCCAGGTCGTTCAGGTTTGAATGATCCAGCGGTGCCAAAACTTCCTTTAGGGCTTTTTTCAAAAGCGCAAAATCTGCAAGCATCCCGCCTTCGTCAAGTACCGTTCCATGTACCCAAAGGCGTACCTTGTAATTGTGCCCGTGGAGCTTTTCGCATTTGCCACGGTAATGGCTTAAAAAATGCGCCGCAGAGAATTCGGCTTCTACCCTTGCATGATACATGGGACAAGTTTACCCTGCCAGACATTTTCTTACAAGGATCATATTGACACTAATATACCGATCGGTATATAACATATGTCATGGATGAAAAAAACAACGCAAAACGGACGATTTTAGCAAGGGCACTTGAGCTATTTTCCGAGAAGGGTTATGAGGGCGTTTCGGTTACTGAGCTTACGGAAGCATCCGGCATTACCAAACCGACCCTGTATTACTATTTCGGGAACAAGGAAGGCTTATTCGAGGCGGTTTGCCGAGAGCATTATTCCCGGTTAAACGCGATAATAGCGGAAAACGCCGTTTACAACCCAAAACGGGAATCGTACTTCGAGGACATCCATTTGACGCTGACAAAAGTTACGGCTGCCTATTTTTCATTCGCCCGCGAAAACGAAGCTTTTTTCAGAATGACGCTGGCTAATTTGTCCATGCCGCGCTCTTCCCCGGTTTATACCATTGTTAAAAAGCACCATTTTATCCAGTTTGACATCATCGAAAACATGTTCCGGGATATGGCCAAGGTACATGGCAACCTAAGGGGAAAAAACAAAAGCCTCTCCTGGGCTTTTATCGGGACCGTAAACTCATATATAAGCCTATCCCTAAGTGAAGGTTCCGCTCAGACCCTTAATGAAAAACTCTTAAGGGAACTTGTGCATCATTTTATGCACGGAATTTATGCGTAGTGGTGAACCACAAAGTATGGGATCATTTTTTTAAAACAAAAATATACCTAACGGTAGGTAAAAACACTACTAGGAGGAAGATATGAATCAGAATTGGTATCAGGATGCGTTGATCTACCACGTTTACACGTTATCAGTGGCAGGTGCGCCGTTTTCGAACGATTATGCCGTATTGGAGCACAAAACCGGTGAAATTGAAAAATGGATCCCGCACATAAAAGGCATGGGATTCAACACCGTACTGTTCAGCCCAGTGTTAAAATCGCGCTCCCACGGATACGACGTAACGGATTATTTTAAAATCGACAACCGCATCGGCACAAACGAAGAGTTTCAATCCATGGTTAGGAAGTTCCATGAAAACGGAATCCGCGTTGTGTTGGACAGCGTTTTCAACCATTGCGGGAGGGATTTCTTTGCATTCAGGGAATTGCAGCAAAACAACAGGGACTTCGTCGGCTGGTTTTCCGGCGTGGATTTTAGCAGGAAAAGTCCATTGGGCGATCCCTTCACCTATGAAACATGGAACGGGTATTACGAGCTGCCCAAATTCAACCTGCAAAACTCCACCGTTAGAAATTACCTGCTCGATACTGCGCGGTTTTGGATTGACACGTTCGACATAGACGGGATGCGGCTTGATGCGGCCAATGTGCTGGACTTCGGTTTTATGACCGAGCTGCGCCACGCCACTGAAGAAAAAAAAGCAGACTTTTGGCTAATGGGCGAAGTTGTTGGCGGGGATTATTCCAAGTGGGTGAATGGCTCCACCCTGCACAGCGTTACGAACTATATTCTATACAAAAGTTTATTTTCCAGCCACAATGACAATAACCTGTATGAACTTGCCTATTGTCTGCAAAATGCAGTTCCCAATAATGGGCTTTCTTTATACACATTCCTGGACAATCACGATCAAAGCCGTATTGCAAGCAACACAGACCATGAACATTTAGGTACATTGTACACCCTGCTCTACACATTGCCGGGCATCCCTTCAGTTTACTATGGCAGCGAATGGGGCATAAGGGGAATTAAAGAGAATGGCAGCGACAAAACCTTACGGCCATACATAAATATTGAAAACCGCTCAGCCTATAGTACACCACTGACAGGATACATCAGCAAGCTTGGGTTTTTACGGCAGGGGGAAAACGCGCTCAAATACGGTAATTACAAACAGATTTATCTGGAATACAACCGGCCCTTTATCTTCGAACGTTCCTACGAGAGCGAACGGATTTTCGTTGCTGTCAACATCTCCAATCGCGACGAAGTGATTAACCTGAACACAGGAAGCAGCAAAGGATTTGTGGATTTGTTAAATGGGGAACACATTGCAAGAGCGAATTGCGTTCAAATGAAGCCTCACTCTGCAAGAATACTAAAAGAATTGAGCTGTTAAAAGAATTGAGCTTGCCGGACAGGTAACGCCCTGATATAATACCGTATAGTCGCCTGATACGGAGGCAGATATGAAAATAAAAACCTTGATTAATTGGAAGCTGTTTTCCATCCTTCTCGCCTCATGCGTGCTTGGGGCAATGCTGGTAATACCCTATACATTGGCGCTTACCTCAAGCGAGGTTGAAATAACCCCGCTTCTCCTTCTTATTTCAATAGCGCAAAACCTTGCACTGTTTGCCCTTGCAGTGTTTTTTGGCCTGTTTTTTTCAAAACGCATAAGCATGGGAATAACGGGCTTGAGACTGCCGATATTGGAAGGCGTACTTGAAGGGAAAAACCAAGCAGGTGAGCTAAAAGCCATACTATTGCCTTCTATTGGGCTAGGTGTACTGGCCGGCATTTTAATTATTTTGTTCGATCTCCCCTTTCAAAAAGTTTTGCCTGAAATGCAGAATGCGGAAATCTCTATCCCGGCATGGAAGGCCCTTCTTGCGTCATTTTACGGCGGCATAGCTGAGGAAGTTCTATTAAGGCTGTTCATGGTTTCGCTGCTTGTTTGGATCGGTTTTAAAATAAAAAAGACTGAAGACGGCCGTCCCACCGATTTAGGAGTATGGCTGGCCATTATTTTGGCATCCGTGGTTTTTGGCCTCGGCCACTTGCCGGCAACCGCGCAAATAATTGCCTTAACTGGGCCAGTCGTCATCCGTGCCATTTTATTAAACGGAATCGGTGGTATAATCTTCGGCTGGCTCTACTGGAAAAAGGGCCTTGAGTCCGCAATGATAGCCCATTTTTCAACTGACATTGTTTTGCACGTTATCACGCCATTTGCGGCATCATTATTTATGGGAATTAATTAATAGGGGGTTTAGCCATGTTTAAAATGGTTTCTGCGAAAGAGGCTGCCAGGTATGTTAAAGACGGCGACTGCATTGCCATCAATTCGTTTTTGGCCCTGTCCAACCCGGAAGCGCTCGAAGACGCTTTGTATGAACGCTTTGTGGAAACAGGTTCCCCAAAAGAACTGCGGATGTTCTGCACGGCGAGCCTGGGTGCCTGGAACGAAGATCGCTACGCTGACCGCATCGCAAAGGCCGGGGCGGTACGCGAGGTTATCGCTAGCCATTACAACAGCATGCCCGGCACCACGAAACTGGCGCTGGCTGGCAAGCTTGAAGCCTATTGCCTTCCCCTGGGAATGCTATCGCATTCCATCCGCGCCGCCGCAGCCGGCAGGGACTTTATCTTAAGCGAGGTTGGCGTCGGCATCTACTCAGACCCCCGCATCGACACCTGCGCATTGAACGCTATCTCCAAAAAGGAAATTGTAAAAATACAAGAAATTGAAGGAAAAGATTTTCTATTGTTCCATACACCCAAAATCGACATTGCCTTTATCAAAGGCACCACCGTAGATCCAAACGGCAACATTTCATTTGAGAAGGAATACCTCTCCCTTGACGCGCTGGCTATGGCACAGGCGACAAAAAGCAACGGTGGAAAGGTAATTGTGCAGGTGGAGCAGGTTAGCCACACGTTTTCCCGTCCGCACAGCGTAATTATACCTGGCATATTGGTTGATATGATTGTGGTATGCGAAGACCCGCCGGAAGTCATACCATACAACCCTGCCCTGTCTGGTGACATTCACGTTCCCTCAACGCACATGGATTATTTTGTAAACAAAATTGCCGCCAGCAAATACAAAAAAGCGGACACGGGGGACAAAGCAGCCGAGATCATCGGCGGGCGGGCGGCCAAGGAACTGAGCGTAGGGCAGATAGTCAATGTCGGGATTGGCATCCCCGAAAACGTGGGTAGGCACGCTTCAAAACTGGGCATATTGAAAGACATCGTCATTACAGTCGAAGCAGGAGGGATAGGCGGGCTTCCTGCACCGGGCATAGCCTTCGGTGCCACAATCGGCGCGGACATGATCTGTGACATGGCCTCTCAATTTGATTTTTACGACGGCGGCGGCCTGGACATTTGCTTCCTGGGCGGATTGGAGGTAGACAGGGAAGGCAATGTGAACGTTCACAAAATGGAAGGCTCTTATGCGGGAATTGGCGGTTTTGCCAACATCATACACGGCACAAAAAACATAGTATTCTGCCTGAGTTTTACCACGAAAGGACTTATAGCTACTAACGAAAATGGCGAAGTACAAATTAAGCAGGAAGGTTCAATATTCAAATTTAAAAAGGAAATTTCAGCCATCAGTTTTTCTGCCAAGAACGCTGTTCGGAACGGGCAGAAAGTGCTTTACGTTACCGAGCGGTGCGTATTCGAGTTGACCGAAAAAGGCTTAAAGTTGAAAGAAATATATCCGGGGATTGACGAAAAGCGGCAGATACGTGAAATATTGGATTTTGAGTGTTAATCGTGCACTTCACAGCAAAGCTTCGTCGTTTACCAAATAATACCGAAAGGCTGAGTAAAAGCGATCCCGCCGGAACCTATGATATTGGCCCTTATGTATGAGCCGGCCCTACCTCTAAGCATCCCCAGGCTTACGGTATTGCCCCTGGCTATTACCCTTCCGTTTGAGATCCATTCTACCTTATTGCAATTTTCAGCGTTAATCGTAATGCTTGCCGCAGAGTCATCAACTTCAATGTATTTAATAACCGGAACAGGGCCAGCACCAACAAGGGAAGCACCAAACCCAAGTTTCAAAACCGTGGCGACTACATAAATATTGCCAGTCAACAATGCTGAATAAAAATTCTCCAGGGTATTTTCTGGCATCACAAAGACATTGAAGCTGTACCCTATATCATTGTTCGAGTGCGAATCATCGTTGGAAAACCCCCACACATACCGCCCCTGGGGAACAGTCAATGCCAGGATATTATCCCATAGGATCCTGTCGCTTTTGGAATCGCCATCTTTCGCGTTTACTATTTCCATTCCAACACATGACGGGAATTCCATGAAAAGATTGGCGTAATTTCCCGCATTGCGTCCAAGACTTGAAACGATTCTGCCCACTATCCCGCCTGCAAAACCCCCTGTATATAAGCCGGGGTGGTTGATATGCGAAATCCCACCGAGATCTTTGACCTTTTCAAGTTCGTCCTTTAGCGGGGCTTTGCCCCGATAATCATTTGCATTACTGTAATTTGCCAGGAAAGAATTAAAATGTTCCGATTTTGATTGTTCGGTTGTGTATGGTACCTGGAGCATTCCTCTGCCGCCCCTTCCCTCCCCGGCTATAATTGCATCGTACCTTTCCTGTGTCAGGCCATTTTTCGCGGACACCCAGTCCACAGTCACCAGATCATGATCCGTAACAGCAACTATGTCAAAACCTTTTTTATAATGTTCTTCGATTACCTCCCGGAAGATGCTTTCGCCGTCGCTGTTTGTGGTATGCAAGTGCAGTGCAGCCTTGTACCGCCCGAAAGTCTGCCAGTCTATTCCATGGTATGGTGATACTATAACAGGAAAATTGAAGCTTGCAGTAGGATTGCCGGCGCAGGCAAGCAGAAAAAGGGAAATCATGATGGCCAGTGCACCCAAAAGCATATTTTTGGTCATAAACACCCCCTAATGTATGCTACTCTGGAATAAAATACTTTTTTACCATAGTATAGCATCATCTGTATGAAAGATTTAAACAAAATCAGGGAGAAAAATGCCTTTATAATTGACATGGATGGGGTCATATACCATGGGAACCATGTCCTTAAAGGTGCCGTTGAATTTGTTGAATGGCTTGAGAAAAATGACAAATCTTACCTTTTCCTCACCAATTCCAGTGAACGTTCCCCTCTGGAACTTTCGCAAAAACTGCATCGTTTGGGCATTAATGTTGAACATACGCACTTTTATACAAGCGCCCTGGCCACCGCAGGGTTTATCGCTTCCCAAAAACCCGGCGGTTCCGCCTATGTAATCGGGGAACCCGGGCTGATTCAGGCCCTTTACGATGCAGGCCTTACCATGAACAACGTAAACCCCGATTATGTGGTGGTAGGGGAAAGCCGCTCTTACTCCCTGGAGACATTGGAACGGGCAGTACGCCTGGTTCTCGGTGGTGCCCGCTTGATAGGGTCCAACCCGGATCTTACAGGGCCCACAGAAGCAGGGATAGTCCCTGCCTGCGGCGCCCTGGTTGCCCCCATAGAATTGGCAACAAAAACAAAGGCCTATTTTGTGGGTAAACCCAATCCGCTGATTATGCGCCACGGCCTCCGCCATCTTGGTTCCCGGCGGGAAGACACAGTAATCATCGGTGACAGGATGGACACAGATATTGTGGCCGGAGTGGAATCGGAAATTGAGACGGTGCTTGTCCTTTCAGGGGTTACCAGCCTGGAAGATATTCCCTGCTTCCCATACCAGCCCCGCCACATTCTGGAAGGGATATTTGAAATCCCGGAATTTGGTGACTGACGGAGGCCGCGCTCAGAGTGAAACAGCGGGTACGGCACTGCCCTCGTCTGCCGCGTTAATCAAAGTGATGTCCGTATGCGCAAATCCCATTTCAAGCCATTTTTACCTGCTTCCAGGCCCCAAAACCGTGTATTATTTAGCGGAAAATGACCAAAAAGTGCTAAATATAGTAAAAAATAGTTTGACTTTCCTTTAAAAATATGGTTAACTTTAGGGGTGATACGTAAAATTGACAGCAGGAAATTCAATGCTGAGCATGGTAGTCACCATCTAATAAGATAAAGGAGATAAGTATGGCTTCTATTGATCTTCCCAAGAGTCCGAATGTATTCCATCCGGAGAAACCAAGTGCCGTGGGTTCAAGGAATTCACTTGCCCAGGAATTTAGGGATCAGCAGGCCGAAGTAAACCAGCTTCTGGAAGAAGAGACTAACAAGGTTATACATCACATGACGGCAAGNCTGCCAAAAGATGTCCTGGAACGCCTGGACGTTATGGGCGGCATGAAGGAGAAGGTATATAACTATTTCAATCAGAATTACCAGAATATGTTCAACCGCTATATGGTAACGTCTGAAGACGAAATGGTTAAAAAGATAAGGAATTTCATAGACAGGGAAGAAACCCTTATCCTTTCCCGCTACACGCCCAAGGAAATTTCCAAACTTTTGGATGAAGTTGGCGG
>JGI24702J35022_10001625_pt1 | contig 13920 bp, 13 predicted proteins | sample TergutTh196P4_FD_35022 | JGI IMG/M metagenome (IMG submission 35022)
GGGCATCATATCATCATACGACGTGTCGATAAAGGAGGAGTACAGACCTCCTCCTTTCGATACGACGACGATGCAGGTCGAAGCAAATAAGATAGGCATCACGCCGGCCGCGGCCATGAGCATTGCCGAGGACCTTTACACAAGCGGGTACATCTCGTACCCGCGCACTGAGAACACCGAATATCCCAAAAGCCTGAGCCTCCGGGGCGTGCTGGAAAAACTTAAGGATTCAAGTTTTGCCGAGTACGCCAACGAGATATTATCGCAGGAAAAGATCATACCGTCCAAGGGCAAAAGGAGAACGACCGATCATCCCCCGATATATCCGACGTCGGCGGCCTCGCCCGATAAGATAAAAGGCGACAAATGGAAGCTGTACGAACTTATCGTCAGACGGTTTCTCGCCACCGTCGGCCCCAACGCCGAGGCGGAGATAACAAAATGCGTCATTAACGTCAATGAAGAGATGTTCACCTCCTCCGGATACATTCTCGTAAACGCGGGATGGAAAAAATATTACGGCAAATACATGAGCATGACCGAGACCCGCATGCCTAAACTGGCCGTGGGCGATGAGGTGGACGTTCGGTCAGTTACAATGGAAGCGTCGCAGACCAAACCTCCGTACAGGTACAATCAGGGGTCGCTCATACAGGAGATGGACCGTCTCAACCTGGGAACGAAGAGCACAAGGCACGACATCATCGGAAAACTATTCTCAAGAAATTATGTGCAGGGCAATTATCTCATACCGACGCCGGTGGGCATCGCGATGACAAAGTCGCTGGAGATACACGGCGGCGGTATCACGGAGCATGAGATGACCGCCAGACTTGAGGAGGATATGCAGAAGATCTGCCTCGGCGAACGTACGCTGCGTTCAGTGGTGGAAGAGTCGCAGAAGATGCTGCACTCCGTCGCCGTGAAGATAGGGAACGAAGGTGAGGATATAGGAAAGGAGATACGTTCCGCGCTGAAGGAGCAGCAGCATATCGGCGTATGTCCGTCATGCGGCAATACGATATCAGTGAAACGTTCAAAGAAGGGAAGTTTCATCGGCTGTGACGGTTATCCCGAATGCACGCGCGCGTTTCCTCTTCCGAGGGGCGCGAAGATCGAGACGACCGAAGAAAAGTGCGATGTGTGCGGCCTTCCGAAACTGAAGCTCATAAGAAAAGGCTCGCCGCCGCAGACCGTCTGCATCGATCCGAAGTGCGAAAGCAATCTGTCAAAGAACGATATCGGCGAATGCCCCTCGTGCGGCGGCCGCATGATGGTGATGTACTCAAAGAACGGGAAACGGTTCGCCGGATGCTCCAAATGGCCGGAATGCGACCGTACGTACCCGCTGAAGCAGACCGGCACCATAACGCCGACAGATGAAAAATGCGAGCACTGCGGCTCTCCGGTGATATCGCTCGGTAACAGAAGCGAATGCATCAGCCTAGAGTGCCCCGGAAAAGGCGGCTCGAAGAAGAGAACGGGCACCGTTAAAGAAAGCAGCGGCAAAAAGAAAGAATGATCATATATTCATTATGATACGTTTGTGCGCCTCGTCCTGACATAACGGGTCCTTGCATTCGGGGTCTTCGCACCCTATCTCCGAATGCACCGTTATTTTAACGTCGTCCGATATCTTCCTCACATTCGGAACAAGTATCTCCGCGGCCTTCCGATTTTCAATGCCGTAGACTATTACATTGACTGTCATCGAATATTCCGACACGTCTTTCGCGAACACGGAACGGCACCTTACGTTGCCGTCGTCCGTCGTTGAGCTCATGGACATCATCTCATCACCTGAGCGCACGTTCGCCTTGATGTGCCCTATCATTGCTGAGCCTGATGTTACGCAATCTAACGCGATATCGCGGAGCATCCCTCTGAAGATACGAACGGCAGCGTCCGCTTTCAGCGATGGTGAGAACGAGCCGGAGGCAACGGCGGCCACCGCCGCCGGTATAAGATCAGCATCGTCGGTCACAGGATCATCTCCGTTACTTTATCGATGTTCACATTCTTATCGGCCTGTACCCTTAATACGGGGCCTGCGTACGATAACGCACGCAGCTCTTTCTCTATCTCGTCCTGCTCCTTCGGCGTTACCGTATCAACTTTGTTAAGAAGCACAACATCCGCAACGCTCAGCTGATTCCTCAGCGGGCGCTCGAACATTTTCTTCACTTTAAGGAACCTTTCCGCGTCTACCATAATTATAGTAAATATAGATGATACCGTCAGTCCCGTAACATCGGCAACTGCGTTAACAATAAGCTTGGGGTCGGCTATGCCCGTCGGTTCTATGACCGTTATCTCGGGATCTGCCATCGCCTCCAATTTACGTAACGTGTCTATCATGCCCGTCTTCATGGTGCAGCATATGCACCCTCCCTTCAGTTCCTTCACCTGCATGCCGTTGCGCTCAAGGACCTCGCCGTCGATGCCTATGCTTCCGATCTCGTTCTCAACTATCGCGATCCTCAGACCGCGTTCGGAAAGTATATCGGCCATTGCAAGTATCACCGATGTCTTGCCGGAACCGAGCATACCGGAAACTATAAGAATGCGCATAGTCACACAATATCCTGCCGATTAGAAAAACTATATCATCGTTTCTGTGTCCAGAGTGCCGTCGAATAGTCCGTTTATGAACTCAATGTCCATCGAGATCCTGTGATTTCTGCATATCGGGCACTCTATGTCTTTCCTAAGATGTTTCTTCAGTTTAACTGTATTTTTATCGATAGAGACTATATTGCCGCACCTGCAGTAGATCTTTGACATGTCGCCCGTCCTAATATTGTCTATTGTGGGCGCGCTCATATGACGGCGCCTCCGGACAATAGGCGGTGTTCCGATAAAGCATCAGCTGATCCAACCACAGTTATCACTCGTTCTCTTCGATAACTAAGCTCCGAACAATGCCAATGGCCATCCCCGCCGGACAGTCCAGATGCTCGTCGGTAGACTATCTGCACAGTGCATATAACCCTTTCGACAATCCTCATATCCGAGATTATATAACATACAAAAAAATTGGTAATTCACATTGTTAATTAAAAAGTATACTTAAAAATCTTATCGCCGAAGATAAAAATGATCACAGTTCGCCGAGCTGCCTGAGCTGTCCGAGAACGTGGTCCCTGATCTTCTTCGGTTCCTCGGACACCATTCTTTTGCCGGCGCGCATCAGCGGAACTTCGATCATTTCCATTACGGAGCCGCATGAGCATCTTATTTCGTCATCGGGAGACAGCGAAACGTCCATCGTAAGGCAGTGAGGACATCTGTATGTATATTTGCGGCCGCCGAACTTTCCCTTCTTGGATATCGACGAACCGTTCTTGCAGACGAGGTCCATGGATATATCCAGCGTGGGCGCGTTGCTTATTGACGTTCCGACGCCGAATCCTGAGACGCCCGATACCATCAGGTCCTTTATACTATTCTCGTCAAGACCGCCGGACGCTATTATCTTCACGTCCCTGAAACCCTTGGAGTCAAGCTCCCATCTGACCTCCTGTATTATCTCTTTCAGCGAGCCTCTTCTTGAGCTTGGTGTATCGAGACGTACACCTTTCAGGTCCTTTATCGTCTCGCACGCCTTGATCGACGCTTCCCGTTCATCAGAGAACGTATCAATTAACATGATTCTGGGAACGCTCTTTTCTATTATCTCGTCGAACGCTTTGAACGCTGCTTCGTCGCTCCCCATCATCAGCATGAGCGAATGCGGTACTGTCCCGACGGCATCCTTACCTATTATGTCGCCGCCTATCTTCGACGCCACGTCGTCGCATCCTCCTATGTACGCGGAACGGTCAAGGACGCCCGATATCGCGGGATGCATCCTTCTGTTCCCGAACGCCATTACTGTTCTGTCCTTGGCGGCGCATCTGACGCGCGCGGCCGCGGTGGCGACGCCCGACGGATGGCATAACATCCCGAGCATCGCGGTTTCCATCTCTCCGAAATCAGCGTAACGCCCGCGGATGTTCATTAAAGGGACGCGTATCCCTTTCGGCGACCTGGATCTGAATATCGTTCCCTCCGGAACACCGAAGATATCGACGTTCATTCCGCTCATCAGCCTCAGAACTTCCTCGGTACCGCAAAGCACCGCCCACGGCCATTTGTTGGGCAGCGAACCTAATGTGAACTCCGCCCATACGTCAGTTCCGTCAAGCCCTTTGGAATGAAGTATCTTCTTCGTCCTTTCAAAGTAAACGTCAGTTGTGTATGCATTCCTTATCTGATCCTCGTTCGCAGCAAAGAGTCTGTCCAAATCAACACCTTGTCATAGGGTGAACGCCTTCTTCCCTAAAAATACAGCTTTCGGTCCCAGTTCCTCTTCTATTCTCAGAAGGCGGTTGTATTTCGCTGTTCTTTCGCCTCGCGCGGGGGCGCCCGTCTTTATTTGGCCGGTGCCCCACCCTACGGAAAGGTCCGCGATCGTCACGTCCTCCGACTCGCCAGAGCGGTGTGAGACGACAACGGAATAACCGTTATCGAAGCTCATCTTCGCTGCGTTACCCGCTTCCGTTATTGTTCCTATCTGATTGACTTTGAGAAGCAGAGCGTTCGCCGCACCGATCTCGATGCCGTGCGACAGACGTTCCGTGTTCGTTACGAATATGTCATCGCCCACAACCTGTATACGATCGCCTATCTTTTTCGTGAGCAATGCGGTAGAATCAAAATCATCTTCGAAGAACGGGTCCTCTATGCTTATCAGCGGATAGTTCTTTGTGAACGTTACGTAATGGTCCGCAAGCTCCTCCGCGGAAAGGCGCATCCCGTCAATGCTGTACACGCCCTTATCGAAAAATTCGCTGGAAGCGGCGTCCAGCGCCATGAATATGTCCTTTCCCGGAATGTATCCTGCATTTGATATCGCGTCGACTATTGTATCCATTGCTTCTACGGATGTGCCGAACGGCGGAGCGAAACCCCCTTCGTCGCCTATGTTGACCGCCGCCGGGCCGTATCTCTTTTTCAGTAACGACTTGAGGGACATGTACACCTCCGACGCCATCCTCAGGCATTCCGAGAACGTTCCCGCGCCCGCGGGTATTATCATGAACTCCTGTATCGCCAGCCCTCCGCCCGCGTGCTTCCCTCCGTTTATTATGTTGAACATCGGAACAGGCAATGTGACACCGTCGTCGCCGATGTGCTCGTATAACGGAATATTTGAGACGAACGCGCCGGCGTGCGCCGCCGCGAACGATACCGCAGTTATGGCATTGCCGCCTAGTCTTGTTTTATTCCTGGTGCCGTCAAGCTCTGTGAGCGCGGCGTCCACTGACGATTGGTCCGTCACGTCCATTCCCGTGATCCTTTTTGATATCTCGTTGCGTATATTGTTCACCGCTTTGGTGACGCCTTTGCCGGAATACCTTTTGCCGCCGTCCCTTAATTCATATGCTTCGAACGAACCGGTCGACGCCCCCGACGGCGCTATCGCCGTTATTTTGTGACCTGAGACCGTTATCTCAGCCTCGACGGTAGGATTCCCTCTTGAATCCAACACCTCCCGTGCCCACACGCGCTCTATCTTCATTGTATCATCATCCGATCATGCTGTCGGCGCCGTTATCTTTCTGAGCTTTCGACGATTCCATCTTCTCGATCAGCTCTTTCATAAGAACTTCCTTTTCCCTGCCCTCAAGATTGCTTACTATCTCAAGCACATCGGAGCTTTTGAACGGTTTTCTTATGTAGCCGTCCGCCGCCGTCTGAGGAACGTCACCGCTAACGAGAAGGAATATCTTCGGTCTTGCGTCAGCAAGATCGTGATCCACCGTTTCCAGGAATGATGTGTCGCCGCACATCTCCGCATCGATGAATATTGCCTCCGGCCTGAACCTTGCGAGACATTTCGCGGCGTCGTCCGTTGTACTGACAGTTCCCGCTTTCTGACCGCTCATTGTCAGTATATCGAAAAGTATCTCCTGGACCGCCAGATTACCGTCCACGATAAGAATTCTCATGCTTTTTTCCTCCGTGCCAGGTAAGGAACTCGGCAGTTGCAACATCAGTTCATAGTATATTAACTATGACCGTAGGTCATAGAGAAAGAACGGAAAGAATGAACGGCGCAAAGCGTATACGCCTTGCAAAAATGAAGATCAGCTGCCGGCAGGCACGCTTACGACTTCCTGCTCTCTTTCGCCTTGGGCCTGAGCTTTGTGTATCCGCACTTGCGGCACTTCGACGCCTTGGGAGGGTTTGTGGCGTAACAGCTCATGCATACGGATTTGTTAAGAAGTCTGCTCTCAGCCTCTTTGAAACGTGCCATCGTAGTTCTCCGACTGCTCCCAACAAGGAAGTATTATTTATATCTTCGTTGAAGGACGCCGTCCGGCAGGGCGTTTTATTTTTTCGGACCGCCGACAAGCACCAGGTACGCCAGTAACGCTTCCAGCTGGATGCGCTCGCTGCTTCCCTCGACTATTCTGAATTCAATTTCACCCGTACGGTCGATGAACCTCACTTTGTCGGCGTCCGGCATGCTCATGTCGAAGAACGAGGAATGTATCTGTTTTATTATGTCCTGACCTGAAAGACCATATGATATCATTATTTCGTCAAGCATATCCCTCGCGGCGATGAAATTGCCGCTGAGCGCCGTCTCCAGCATTTTCATAACTTCTTCAGGATGGGCCATCCCCGTTGTCTGATAGATCGTGTCGATGTCTATCTTTTTACCGGTGGACGCCGCCACCTGCAGCGAGTTCACCGCCCTCCGGAGATCGCCTTTCGCAACGTGAACGAGACCTTCGAGCGCTTTGGCATCTATTTTGACGTTCTCGCTCTTTATGATCTTCCCCAGATATTCATGAACGTCATCGGAAGTTAACGGCCTGAACCTGAACACGGCGCATCTTGACTGTATGGGATCGATTATTTTAGACGAGTAATTGCATGATAATATGAAACGGCATATCTTCGAGTATTTTTCCATCGTTCTTCTTAAAGCGGCCTGTGCATCCGATGTTAATGCATCCGCCTCGTCCATGAATATTATCTTGAACTCCGCTTTCCCCAGCGGCGATGTGCGTGCGAACTCCTTGATCTTTCCTCTCACCACGTCAATACCGCGTTCGTCCGATGCGTTAAGCTCGATGAAATTCCCTTTCCATTCGTCGCCGAACATCTCTCTCGCCATTGCTAAAGCGCATGTTGTCTTTCCGGTCCCTGCCGGACCGGAAAGCAGAAGATGCGGCATATTGCCCGCCGAAACGTAAGCTTTCAGCCTTTCGGTCACATGCTTCTGCCCTACGACCTCGTCCAACTTCCTCGGCCTGTACCTTTCCGTCCAAATCTCGTTCATGTTAATGCTCACGCTAATGGTATGCCGTGTAAAATAAACTTCGCCTTGACGCACGGTATCAATGGACATTATTATCAAGATATCAGCGCATACGGTGGGATATGAAACTGATCGAGATGTACAAGATCGCAATAGAAGCGGGAATTAAGAACGACCCCCGTTCCAGAAAAGATATAGAGCAGATACTGAAGGATACCAAAGAGGCATATGACAAGCTGGATGACGATAAGAAGGAATTCTTCGATCCCGAGAGACTGTGGAACCCTTACGCAGATTCAAGATTATCGTTCGGTGACCCTGAGACCAAAATAAAAAAGGTCATGTGGGGCATCGACGTAGGAACAGGCGAACTGGTCCTTGCGGACAGGCTTAACGAAAGGGGCGCGAACATATCGGCGGTGGTAAGCCACCACCCTCTTGGACTGGGAAGGATACCTTTCCCCGAAGTGATGAGCATGCAGACGGACATGTATCACTCGTCGGGCATACCGATAAACATCGCCGAGGGCCTCATGGACAAACGTATTGACGAAGTTCACAGAGCAGTGATGGCATCGAACTACAACCAAAGCGTCGATTCGGCGAAACTTCTCAACATACCGTTACTGAACATTCACACACCCGCGGACAATATGGTGCAGCGTTTCCTGGAGGACATGTTCAGAAAAGAGAACGTAAAGTATGTTGGCGACATAATCGATATGCTGATGACTCTGCCCGAATACCGCGAGGCATCCAAACAAAATTCACCGCCGGAGATCATCGCCGGCAAGAAGAAAGGGCGCGCAGGGAAGATAATATTCAAAATGACCGGCGGGACGTCCGGTCCTAAAGAGATATATGAGAAGATGGCGCAGGCAGGCATAGGAACCGCGGTGGGGATGCATTTCCCGGACAGCCATATCGAAGAGGCAAAAAAATACAACATAAATATCGTTGTCGCGGGGCACATGTCCTCCGATTCGCTTGGGATAAACCTAATAGCGGACCTTTGGGAGAAGAAAGGTGTTGAAACGGTACCTTTCTCGGGACTGATAAGGGTGAGCAGGAACTGAGCGGACCGCGGGAATGAACGTATCACCGGGAAGAACGAAAAACAGGAACTGAGCGGACCACGGGAATGAAGAGATCGGCGGAATGAACGGAGCAGGAATTAATATGTTCGATGAGAGACGGTCAATAATAATCAGGGACGGAAAGAAGCTGTCCTTCGATTACGTTCCCGAAAAGCTCGTTCACCGAGAGGAGCAGATGAGCACCCTCCGGATGTTATTCAGACCGGTCTTTGACGACGGACGTTCCGAAACGGCATTCGTGACCGGTACCGTCGGTACCGGAAAAACAGCCACGGTGAAAAGATTCTGCGCCGATATGATGCGGTACGGCGCAGAAAAAGGAATACCCGTGGAGCACGTGATCGTTAACTGCCGCCAGCGCAATACTGAGAACGCCGTTGTATTACAAATCCTGAGGCACTTCGATCCGGGCCATCCGGACCGCGGTTTCTCCGTTCCTGAGATGCTGCGGACACTTCGCGGCCTCATGGAAGCGAGAAGGTCAAGGCTTGTCATAGTTCTCGACGAAGCTGACATCCTGTTCAAAAAGAACGCCGTCGACATCATTTACCAATTGTCAAGATTCAACGAGGAGACCACCGGCCCGGCAATATCGGTGTCCATGATACTGATATCTCAGGAATATATCCTCGACGGTCTGGACGCCGCGTCGTTATCGACGTTCAAAAGAACCAATACGATAAGATTTGATAAATACAGAAGGAACGAGCTCAGGGACATCGTCGGCATACGTGCCGAGGAAGCTCTTTTTCAGGGAAGGATACGCGAGGACGCGATCGATCTGATCGCCGATATATCATCGGAATGGGGTGACGCGAGGTTCGCGATAGACCTTCTTGATAAATCGGCGAGAAAAGGCGAGAACAAGGAGAACGGCGAGGTCACCGCGGAAGAAGTTCGTGAAGCGAAGGCGATGATATACAGCGTCGTGACCGAGACAAAATTATCAGACCTTGACAGGAATCATAAGATCGTGCTGCTGGCGATCGCCCGGTCGATAAAGGATAAAGCTTACGTGACGACCGGCGCCTCCGAGAAGACGTATGCGGTGGTGTGCGAAGAGTACGGCGAGACCGCGAGAAAACACACACAGTTCTGGACGTACGTCAAAGATATTGAGAAGACGGGCATAATAACAACGAGCGTGAAGGGCGACGCCGACGGCGGACGCACCACATATATCTCATTACCGGACATCCCTTCCAGGGTGCTGGCGCAGAAGCTTGAATCGATGATCGAACCTTAACATCCTTTTAACGTCCTGCCTTGCGCAGAAGTTCCTTTACTGCCGTGACCGTTGACGATACTGTGTTCATATCCTTTATCTCATCGGGCAGCACCCATACGTGATCGATGTTCTCATCATTCAGTGTTACCTCCGTCTTATCGTGAACGAAAAGATAAGGATGGACTTCCCAGATGATATCGTTCTCACGCACATATACGGGCGGGAGCGAAGCTTCAGGCGCCGTGACGCGAAGTCCCGTCTCCTCGTATATCTCGCGTACGGCAGCGTCGTCCGCGGTTTCGTTCCCTTCTATCCTTCCGGCGACCAGCGACCATCTTCCCGGGAACGATGACGCATCATCGGGACGTTTGAGCATCAGTATCTTTCCGTTCACGAGTATCACGGATGATACGGTCCTGACCGCACGCACGTTATGGATCTCCGCATACCCTTCCGTGCCGTTGACCGTGACGTCATCGCCGTTCTGAAAAAGATCGACGTCTATACGGTCGATCATCGGTATCGAAGATATCACGGCGCCCGTTGCGACTATTGTCTCGGCGGACGCATTAATTATTGCCGCCGGCGCCTTACCGTGAACTTTCAGGTCGTACATTGTAAATGAGCCGACTGTGCTGCCTTTGCCTCTGGGAAATACAAAGATACGGTCGCTGAGGCTGCCGCCGGCCGCCATTTCACCGGNGGCACCGTCCACACCGCCGAGAAAACTGAACGCATCGTTCATTTTAAGGACGGTGCCTCTTGCATCCCCCTTTGATATGGATCTTCCGTTAATGATCACAGTACCATCTCCATCAGTTTTGCGAAGTCATTGCACAGGACCTTCTGCGAGCAGAGCGTCGGCAGGTAATTCCCTGCTTTCGCGGAATTCGTTCCCGTTCTCTGATAGTTCGGTTCTATCGGAGCGACCACCATGCACGTGTCCGCGAGCACCGGACCGAATCTTTCCAAGACCCTTACCTGATCGGGACAGCTTTCCCTTACGGCGGACGAGGTGCAGAACCATATGTCCACGTCGTTCCTCTTTTTCTTCTTGTCCTTCAGGAATGACGCCATTTCCGTCATCTCACGCACAGTCAGGTGCGGACAGCCGAATGCGATAAGCTGAGCGTCGTCAGAAGTGCTCAGCGATGCGTGAGCATCGCTCATCTCTTTCTTCCCTATGTGTATGACCTCCAGAGAAGAGACATCATATAACGACGATTCCGGTGTTACGCCGTCAACATGGAACATTGCTACGGAGCCGGCAGCGGCCATCGCCGCGGCCATGGTCTTCATTGCCTCCGTGTCAGGCGAAATGTTACGGAAGTACGGTATGCCGCCCGCGATAACGCTTCCGACGGCCTGGCCCAGCAGTGAATGATGGAACAGCGTATCGTCAATGTCCGCGTCAATTATAACTGTGGGCGCTCTGTTCTCATCCAGATGTAATCCATAATTTGCCGTCCTTCCGACGATGGCGGCGGCCAGTGCGCCGGGGCCGCCTTCTCTGTTGGTCCTTGCGCCTATACATGAGTTCACGAAAGAAAGCGCTGAAGATTCCGCCCATGCCACATGATCTCCGAACGACGGAACGTTATCGCAAAGATAAGGAATGCACGAGCATGTTGTGATGACGCCCATCTTTTCATATAACTTTATTATTCTGAGCTGCTTCTCCGCGAATTCTTCGGAAATTTTCATCTCTTTCCATCTTTTACGGTCCATGCCGAGAGGATTGAGCGTCGCCTTCACTTTCACTCTGGCGTCCTTTGACATATCTTCAAGGTACCTCAGCCCGCCGTCGCCTATCGTCTTGTACGAGGCGCCGGATATGTGCGCCGACGTTATCTTTATGAGACTGTCGGCATCATATATCTTTCCGAGCGCAACGATGAGCTCCATCGCCTTCCGGGCGCTTTCGCCCTGGCTTCCGTCAAGAACGGACTCCTCTTCCCTGGTGAGGTACATATGTACGGTAATGACCGTACATGATATAATTTATCTGAGTGACGGTACAGCGAATATTATTCCCGCCGGACGTTTTTTATTGAGGCGGCATCATTTTCTGAGGCACGTCGGAACGTTCCCCTTCTCATCGCGGTGGTATGCGACGCAGTCGCAGCACTTTCCGTGCCTTTCGCAGTCAACGTATATGCAGGGGCATTTGTTCTCTTTCATCTTGCATTCCATGGTGATCGTAACGGTTTGCAGTTCTTAGTATTTAATACAATCTAAATACAACTACGCCGTTCACCCTAATAATATACGTTAACGTATATGTCAACCAAGCGAGGGACAGCGGATGGGAATAATATTGGAGGCTGTCGTAAGCCAGGCGATCAGCGAGCGCACAAAGGACCGCATACCTGTGGTCAGGAGCCTGATCATTGGCAACGACTCGGATGAAGCTATAGATAACGTCAGGGTGATCATACACCCTGAACCGTCATTTTCGAATTCAAAAGTAATAAATGTAAAAAGAATCGGAAAGAATGAGCGCATAAGGATAAAGAACGCCGATCTTGTGCCCAACGGTGAATTTCTTGCCGGTGTGACGGAACGTATTGACGGCACCGTTACCGTATCGGTCGAAGCGGACGGTAAAAAACTTGCCGAAAAGACATACAATATCGCCGTTCTGGCGAAGGACGAATGGTTCGGCACCGCGTTCCCCGAATCGATATCCGCGTTCATATCATCTGATGATCCGGAGATATTCAGGATAGCGGCGAACGCCGCCAGATTCCTTGAGACGTGGACCGGCGACGCGGTGATGCACCGGTACGCGTCGGGCGGCAGGAAAAGAGTAAGAGCTGAAATTAACGCAATATACGGGGCGATGCAGCAGTTCGACATCCGCGGCACCGCTTTACCGAAGGAATGGAAGAAAGGATGCAGGATATCCTCCGCCGCCGGCGTGATAGAGCAGAATTCCGCAACGCCGCTTGATCTTACGTTAATAATGATGTCATGCGCCGAGTCCGTGGGACTGAACACCGTACTGATATTAACGAAAGGACGGGTCACCGCGGGTATATGGACCGATGACATGACGTTCTCCGAGCCGATAGTGAAGGATGCCGCGCTTCTCACCAGATATGTGCGCGACGGCTCGCTGATGCTCGTCGACTGCGAAGGCGTCACATCGAACAGGCGCATGGACATCGAATCGTCCGAAACATCCGCCAAGAGGTCGCTGCTCGATGAGAGCGAACTCGTTACGATACTGGATGTCAAATGCCTGGGAGGCGACGCGAGACCGTTCTCCGCGAGGACAAAGACCGCGGCGGCCGAAGAAACGGCCGATGAACGGCCGCTGCCGGAACCGGCGGCCGATAACGTACTTACCAGAAGGGAAAGGTGGGAGAAGCGCCTGCTTGACCTTTCCTTCAATAACGAACTGCTTAGCATGAGGCTGAACGACACTCTGCTTCCCGTGATGACAAATAATCTGGCCGCGCTGAAGGAAGCGTTAACTGACGGCAAAGAATTAAAATTAACGGGAAGGCCGGCGGAATGGGACGCCCAGATAATGAACGAGACGCCGTTCGAGCTTTCAAGGTACGTCGGAAGGCATGAAGTGCTTATCGAACAGGAATTCAGGAACAGGACGCTGAGAACACCGTATAACGAAAAAGATATGAACAGACGCCTTGAGAACATTCATAAGATATCAAAGGCGGACATCGAAAAATGTGAGAATTCGCTGTACATCATATACGGCGTCCTGAAATGGCATGACACCGACAACCGTACGATATACGCGCCGCTTGTGATGGTCCCGGCCGAGACCGTGATAAGATCATCCGGCGATGAAATAAAAATAAAAGCGAAGGACGACGAGGCGACGATCAACAGAACGTTAATAGAAAAGCTCAGACGTTCGTATGACATTGATATTTCCGTCGATCCGCTGCCTTCCGACAGGACGGGCGTCGACACTGAGCGTGTTTTCGCCGTCATAAAAAATGCGATAAGAACGATGGACGGATGGGACGTCATCGAAGGCGCGTTCATAGGCATATTCAGACCTGAGACGTATGACATATGGAACGACCTCAGAGGGCGTTCCGATCTGCTTTTTACCAATAAGTTAACAAAAAGCCTCATGGAAGGGAAACTTGCGTGGAACCCCGTGACGGCGGACGCAGACCGCAGAAGAACAATGCTCGTCTATGACGCCGACGGCAGTCAGCGCAATGCGGTGAGATCATCATCCAACGGAACGTTCATTATGAATGCGCCCGCCGGTACGGGACGCAACGAAACGATATGCA
>JGI24702J35022_10001626_pt1 | contig 13918 bp, 22 predicted proteins | sample TergutTh196P4_FD_35022 | JGI IMG/M metagenome (IMG submission 35022)
AGTCGCGTTTCTGCGGAAGCTGCGTGATTATGCCAGAGAATAGATTAAGGAAAAACGGAGAATAGGCGGTTTTTTCAAGGATTTTAAGGGATTTTTCGGGAAGCGAAATGCAATTGATCTTGCATATAGTGCAATTAAAAGCAGTCCAATAATAATCGTTTTTTAAGATAAAATTCAATCAGATATCAGTCATATTCCTCCCCAAAAAATAACAGTTGTTATAGGTATTCCAATTAGAAAATATGATTCCCTATATAAACGGGGGAAAAATGAAACTAAGAAGTCCGAGAAAACTGGATATTTTGGCACTGCTAATTTCTGGCGTTTTAGCTATCTTTTTGATTGGCCTAATGGAAAGCCTATTTGAAGGTATCAAAAAAGAGCGTTATGAAGAACGATGGCAAAGCAAGTTAGCCATTGTGAATAATCGTTGCGAAGAAGAAGAATTCTTTGTTAATGATGAGAGGGGGGATTACCAGAAAAGGCTTGAAAGGATAGTTAAATTCTTTGAGACCTTGGACCAGAATCCATATATTTTTTCTGCCGTTTACGATAGCAACTATAATTTGGTCACGGAACGTCAACCTAGATTTGTCAATTATCCCTTTATCCCATTTGAATACGATGAAATAGTAAAACTGATGGAGCAAGGTGATAGGGGGGTGGTTACAGTGCCATACATCGTTGGTAAAGATACCTATGATATGCGATTCTATTTTCGCTTGACTCCTTTGGTGCCCGGAAAATATGTTTACGTTGCTATGGCCATACCTTATATTTCACAAGATATTGAAGTGGCATCAAATTTAACATATCTGGTTTTATTTATTACCCTTGCGGCTGCAATAGCCGGAATTACCCTTTATTCAATACTTTTTTTAAATTCTTTCCGACCGCGATATGTGCGTTTGTTGAAACCAGGAGACAAAGAATAAATGGAATTTGCCGCTATTATTCAGGCTTTAACCTCCTCGGGGCCACTTTCGGCCACAACTGTTGTTATCGCAATATTCGTATTGCTCATGGCTCAATCGGGCAAGCTAATTGGAGATGGAATTCGCATCATTTTTGATAAACGCAACAAAGTGAAGGGCATTATATTGCGAGATAATGCTGACACGGTTATCTATGAACATATTAGCGCGGCCCTTGCCTCAATGGATGGCGAAAGAATCATGGTTGTTGAATTTTCGAATGGGAACAAAAACGTGTCTTTGATTCCCTACACATACATGAACTGCGTTTATGAGGTTTATAAACCCGGAAAAGCTTCTGCCGCTAATACAATCTATAAAACCTTTACGCATCTTTACGCAATTTTCTTAAGCAAATTGTTAATGAGTCCACATTCCATTATGGCCGTTGGAAACGCAGATAGAGAAAATATCCCTTCAAATATTTTAGAACTCATGGCTCAAAGGGGCTCGGAGAATGCGCTTTATGGGAAAATAATGGATCCGCGAACTAAAAAAATGATTGGATTTGTTAGCTATGACCACAATACAACTATTGGTTTCACTGAACATGAGGTGACTACGGTTAAAAACATTGCAACAACAGTAGGGGCGGTTATTACCATGAGGGCATGGGACGGATTAAGCAGAGGTGGTACGGCCAATACTAAAGGCTAGTCTCAAGGGAGATTAAAATGAAACCGGATTTTTCAAGCAAATTATTCCCAGGCGTTCAATCCTTTTGTTCAGCAGCGGGAAAGTGGTCATGTTATGCTTTTTGCGTCCTCAAAATTGCAGAAAGGTATACAGGAAAAACGTTAAGCCCTATTGAAGAAATCATTAATGCAATTGAAAGAGGTTATATCCGGTATAACTGGGAAAACCATGACGACCCAGATAACCTTTTTGTCGAGGCGCCTGCCGCATGGCTTGCCAACTTAACAGGCAGTAAATGGACTGTAGAAAAAGCATACACAGAGCCTATTTTTCCATTTGTAGTGGAAGTATGGAACAATGCTCATTTTAGGCTTTCTGATTGGGATCCATTGCAATATAGCGTTTCAGTTGCCACAGGTAAAATTACCTCGTGGAGAATTTTAAATCCATTATAGGGGGAACAATATGAAAAACACAAAGGCTGAACAGATGATTTGGCTCATTCTGGGGACATTGTTTACGGGCTGGATGCTTTACTTTGTAAAGGACAGCTCTACAGTTACCGGGATTGCCTGGGCTTTTACCGGAATAATCGGGACATTCATAGGAATCGACTTGGCGGTGATGATCAAAAAAACATCTGAAATGCCGCACGGTCAGTTCAAGGAGATTAACAAGCACCGTTATGTAGCTGCACTTGTAATCTTCTCCTTGCTTTTGATTGAAGCGTTTTTAATAAATGCAATCCAGTTGCGAAACGTGGACGGACTTTACGCGAGCTTCGGCATGGGTTTTTTGATAATTATTGGTGGGCTCATTGCAGGAGTGGAAGGCAACAAGATGGTAACCGATAAGCCGGAAGGCGAGGCTTTTTAGCATGGCATACATTATTTTGTCGACCCTTGCTGCATTCCTCCTTGCGGTTTTTTGCCTTGCAATAGCGATAAAAACCGCGAAGGCAAGGGGAGAAAAAATCAAGGAACTGGAGGAGTCGCTCGAGTCCGCGAAGGCGGAAATCCAACGGCAAAGTGAATATCAAAAAAAGAGGGAGGAGGCCCAGAAAAATGCAGACGAAAAAAAAGAGTCCCTTAATACCGGCAATGATGCTGTTGATTTTGACAACATCCTTGGCGTGCTCCACACCGCCGGCAAAGATCGAGGTAGTTGACCCTGGCCTTGCATTTCCATACTTCCCGGACCCGTTCGACAATGAGGGTAATCCCATACCGTCATTGGAGGGGCAGAGCGTAGTGGTCCCGCTATGGTACTGGAAAAAGATCGCGGAGTACGCCATAGAGGTTGAGAAGGCCCGCGAGGTATACGAGGCATGGCAAAAAATTTACCTAAGCGAGGATAATTGATGGGACAGAAAAGTGCGGTTGACAGGCTCCCGGCGAGGTTAAGGAGCAAGCTCATTAAAATGCTCCAGGATCCCGCCTGCACCCAGATCCAGATAGCCGATGCTATTAACAAGGCGGCCGGGGAGCCCCTAATTTCAAAAAGTTCCGTCAACAGATATGCCCTGCGGATGAAAACCTTCGCCGAGAAGAACCGGCAGGCAAAGGAAGTGGCAGAGCTTTACCTTGAAAAATATGGCGGCGAAGACCGAAACAAGCTCGGCAAGATCGTCAATGAACAGGTGCGCCTTGTCGCGTTTGAGCTTATTTCGGAGCTTGATGACCTAAAGGCCAAAGATAAAATAAAGCCTCTTGGCCTTACCGAAATAATTTTTAAGGTCTCAAGGGGGCTGCGCGATCTTGAATTGGCCGAAAAGTTAAATGCTGAACGGACCAAAGATATCAGGAAGGCTGCCCTTGAGGAAGCTGCGAAGATAGCGGAAAAGATCGCCCGGCAGGACGGGGTATCGAAAAAAACATCAGACAAAATCAGAAAAGAAATTCTGGGGGTATAAATGACCCCGAAAATTTTCCTTGATTACCAGAAAAAATGGGCGCAGGATGAATCCCCCGTAAAGATATGGCTTAAATCCCGGCGCATCGGCGCAACCTGGGCGGAAGCGGCAATAAGCGCTATGGAGGCCGCGAAGAGCAAAAAGGCAGGGGGCCAATCCACTTACTATATTTCCTATAACCAGGACATGACGCAGCAATTTATAAAATACTGCGCTTTCTGGGCCAAGGTTTTCCACTCAATTACTTCCAGCATTGACGAACTGGTTTTAAAGGATGAAGACAAAGATATCCTTGTTTACCGCATCCGCTTTGCTTCAGATTTCGAGATATGGGCAATGCCCTCCCTTGCGCGGTCGCTTAGGTCGAAGCAAGGGAGAATTGTAATTGATGAGGCGGCCTTCGTGGATGATCTTGGCGCCCTCCTGAAAGCGGCCATGGCCATGCTCATGTGGGGCGGCTGCGTCCGCATCCTCTCCACCCATAACGGAGAAGAGAACCCTTTCAATGATCTGCTGAAAGACATTGCGGCGGGGAAATTTGACTATTCCGTCCATACCACCACCATTGACGATGCCCTCAAAGACGGCCTATATAAACGCATTTGCCTTGTCGGGAAGCAGCCCTGGACAGCCGAGCTGGAAGCGGAATGGAAAAGTGCTCTACTGGTGGAGTTCGGGGACTTCGCCGATGAGGAATTGTTCTGCGTCCCCATCCGGGCGGGGACCCGTTACTTCCCCGCGGCGCTTTTGGAGGCGGTTTCGGATCCGTCTGTAAGAGTGATCCGCAAAATATGCGAAGACTCATTTACCTTTGAAAAAAAAGAAAAACGCCGGAAGGAATTTGACTCTTGGCTCCGCCATGAGCTTAGGGACCTCCTTAAAACAAGGAAGAATCCCGTATACCTCGGCGAAGACTTCGCCCGTTCCGGTGATCTCACCTGCATATTCCTTGACGAGCTTTTGCCTAACGACGATCTACAAACTTTCGCAGCCATCGAGCTTCGGAATGTTCCATTTGACCAGCAGTGGCAGGTCATCAAGTGGCTAATGGATACCATTCCCAACTTCGCGGGCGGCGCCTTCGATTCCAGGGGGAATGGCCAGCACATAGCCGAGTACGCCGCCCAGGAATGGCCGGGGATGATCCACCAGGTGATGATCACCGACCATTGGTACGGGGAAAACTTCCCAAAGCTAAAAAGCCGGATGGAAGATCGTACCACCAATATCCCTGACGATATTTTTATCCGGGAAGATTTCCGAGTGATAGGGATGAAGGCCGGGACTCCGAGGGTGCTTTCACGGTCCGGCAGCCCAAGGGAGAGGCGGCACGGGGACGGGGCCATCGCCAAAGTAATGGCAGTTTTTGCAGCCGTTTCTGATGAGGAGAAGGGCTACCACAAATACGGGTACGAACCGGTTAAGGCCGGGAACCGTTTCAATGAACGAGAGGAATCAGTATGGGATTAGGAGATATATGAGACAAGAAATTATTGGGAATTGTGAACTACATTTAGGAGACTGTCTGGATGTCATGCTGACACTTGGTAAAGTAAATGCGATTATTGCCGATCCGCCTTATAATTTCTCGACATCGCAAAATGGAACAAAGCACGAACTATGGACTGATGCTGTTAATTCTTCTTATTGGTTTTCAGAGGTTTTGAAAAAAGAAATAAACCTTTTTGATACATACGGAGGCATAATATGGCATTTTTTGAATTGGAAAACATTTATATCTTTACAAAAAGCGGTTTTTGATAATGAACAAAAAATTGAATCTATTTTGGTATGGGACAAAGGCTGGTTGGGTACTGGTGGACAGAAAGGATTAAGACATACTTATGAATTGGTAGCCTTAATTTCCATCAATGGAGCAAAGCTTGAAAACAGAGGTTTGCCTGATATATGGAAACATCAAAATTCATCTAAGAGGTATTTTCACCCTGCGGAAAAACCGGTTTCACTTATTCAAAAATTAGTACAAGAAACACCTGGTGAAATTATCCTTGACCCCTTCATGGGAAGCGGCACTACCGGCGTTGCCTGCGTCCAGAGCGGGCGGCAGTTTATCGGCATAGAAATAAATGAAAAATATTTTGACATTGCCTGCAGGAGAATAGAAAAAGCCGCCAAGGAGCTTCAGAATGAAACAGCCCAATAAAAATATCTCCAAACAAAACCTTGAAAGCGAAATAGCCTTTGCGGTGGCCAACACCAACCGTACCCTCTGGGGCGGCGGGCTTGTTAGGGGGCTGTCACCAGAGAAGCTCGCGGGAATCCTTGACCTAGTACGGAACGGAGGGCCTCCAGCTGAATACCTCGAGATCGCCCAGGAGCTTGAGCAGCGGGATCCGCATTACCGCTCTGTGCTATCCACACGGAAGCATGCTGTCGAGGGCCTTGACCTCTTTGTCGAGGCGGCAGGGGATTCCCCCAGAGACAAAGAGATAGCCCTAGCAGTGGAGGAAGATATCCTTAAGCATCGAGACATTATGGACCTTCGCAAGAATGCGCTTGACGCATTAGGCAAAGGCTTTTCAGTGAATGAAATTGTGTGGGATACATCCGACTCCCGGTGGAAACCCAAAACTTTTTTATTCAGGGATCCCCGATGGTTTGCTTATAAAAAGGAAACTGGGGAACTCTGCCTCCGCTCCCCTTTGGGGAACGAGCTTGAGTCCCTCGAGCCTTTCCACTTTATCGTACACGAGCCCAACCTCTTGTCCGGGATGCAGATCACTTCGGGCCTTTCATTCACCGCGCTTTTCTACTGGCTCATAAAAAATTACGACGTGACAAGCTGGGCCGCTTTCGCGGATCGCTTTGGATACCCAATCAGGCTGGGAAAGTATGGGAAGAAAGCGACCAAAGAAGACATTGCTACCCTGAAGCGGGCTGTGGCAGCCATCGGTTCCGACGTGGGCGCGGTAATCCCGGATTCCATGATCATCGATATTGTCGAATCCAAAACCACAGGGACGAATGCGCAGGTCTACATGAACCTTGCCGAATGGGTGGACAAGGAGCTTTCAAAACTGGTGCTTGGCCAGACCGCCAGTTCCGAGGGAACGCCGGGCAAGCTGGGTGACAGCGACATCCAGCAGGAAGTCAGGGACGATATCGCAAAGGCTGACGCGCTCCAGTTTGAGCAGACCATCAACCGCGACCTTGTTATCCCTTACGTGAATTTCAATTTCGGCGAGCAGCAGGCTTACCCACAGATAAAGACAAAGCTTGTAGAAAAGAAAAACGTCCAGTTGATTGTTGATTCAGTGGCAAAGCTTGTCCCCATGGGCCTAAAGGTATCAAAGGCAGAGATGTTGGGCCTCCTCGGCCTTTCCTCCCCTGCCGAAGGCGAGGAGGTACTGAAAGCGGCCAACGGGCAGGCCGGGATGGACTTCATGGGGCTTAACAATAGCCGGGTTTCGCTTAACAATGTCGCGCCTGAAGCTGGCATGCTCTTTGAAACAGAGCCGGGGGATAGGCTTGATATAGATGACGGCCTTGTCGCCATCAGCGATGAAGTCGTGGATGTGCTGGAAAAAGCCCTGGATAAATCAACGGATTTCAAGTCTTTCCGGGGAGAATTGGCGAAGCTGGCCTCTGGCTGGCCGCCGGATAAAATCGCTGAGCTCTTGGCGGTTGCCACATTCAAGGCGCGGGTAAATGGGCAACTGGAGTTTGACAAATAATGATCCCCCTGGCGGCCCTGCGGTATATCCAGAATAAAAAACTTGCTAAAGGTTTTTCTTACAAAGATATCTGGAACGAGGAACACGCGACAAATTTCACCGTTGCAAAAGCAATGCAGATGGATATCCTCAAAGATTTTAAGGATGCCGTAGAGGCTGCCATCGCTGAAGGCCAGACATTGGAACAATTCAAGAAGGGACTAGAACCCACATTGCAGGCAAAGGGCTGGTGGGGGAAAAAAGAAATGGTTGATCCCCTTACAGGGAAAACGGTTAGCGCCCAGCTCGGGAGCGACAGGCGGCTAAAGACCATATACGACACCAACCTCCGGAGCGCATACCAGGAAGGTCGCTGGGAGAGGGCGCAGGCTTCAACGGCCCACCCTTATTTAATGTACCGTGTTGGCCCTTCCAAAAGCCACCGGAAGGAGCACCTGGCTTGGGACGGGCTTGTGCTCCCAAAGGACGATCCATGGTGGAACAGCCACTACCCTCCCAACGGCTGGGGCTGCAAGTGCTGGACCATGGCGGTTAGCGAGGCGCGGAAGCAGAAGCTTGAAGAAACTGGCATCAGCGTCCCTTCATCCGTTGATGGGAAGCCTGGGTATACGGTGGAGGTTAAGACCCAGGCGCCAAAAGAAAAATACACGTCATTCATCAATGAAAGGAAGGGGACTGTGGAAAGGGTCCCCGTTGGGGTTGATCCGGCTTTTAACTGGAACGTGGGGAAGGGACGGAATGTAGAAGCATTGAGGGAGAAGATTGAAGGCACTAAAAAGCTGCTTATTGGCGACACGCCTGACTTCCTTCCTATACCAGAGGCAATGGCTGATGAAGGAATCCAAAATTTCCAGAAGCAAAGCAATAAAGTTTTTAAATTACTTAATAAAAATGAGAAAACTGCTGTTGATTATTATACCATGGGTGAAGCTTATGAAATAAATGAGTATTTAGCAAAAAATGGCAAAGGGTTCGTAAAGGGTATCTTTTCAAAAGAAATAAAAAATATTGATAGCGCCATTGAGAAATTTCATCTGGAAAGCGATATACTTACGTATAGGGGCACTGAATCTTCTTTTTATAAGGATATCCGGGTCGGCGATATAATCAAAGAGAAGGTATACTACAGCACATCGGCTCTAAAAAGTGTTGCAATGAACATAGCTGAATATAAAAAAAATCCGATAATAGCGGAAGTAAGGATTCCAAAGGGTTCAAAAGGTCTTTACATAGGTGAAAACACGTCCTATCATGGGGGAGACCAGTACGAATTTTTGTTGAAAAGAGGAACCAGATACTTGGTCATAGAGAAAAGTGATGCCCATATTATATTAGAGGTGGTAAATGAGTAAGAATGACGACGAGCTTATAGCCAAGTTTGATAAGATGGACAGGGCTGATAGGCTTCGCATGTTTGCCGCCCAATGGGGTGGAATTGTACGTGCCGATGATGATTTCTTTTACTTTGGAAATGGCCGAAGAACCCCTAGCAGACCCCTTTCTCTTCCCGAACGATGGGCACTGGAAGCAGAGTCAGGCCCGAGCTTTACTATAGAAAACCGTCAATAATTAACCCCCGTTAAACCACATTCCCACCCCTCACCTGTTACCATAATCTTACGTGCCATAACCTCCTTTATTGCACAAGGCCTTGATGGTAAGGCTCCTCCCATCACGCGGGGGTTTACCTTCTTTCCCCCGCGTCTTTATTTTTTCAAAGGTGTCATGCGTTTATACCTATCCGGAAAAATTACCGGGAACGAGAGCTATAAATTCGATTTCACCGCCGGGAGAGTTAAGCTTGAGGGCGCAGGTTACGAGGTATGCGATCCAGCTTCCCTCGACATCCCGGAGGATGCCCCCTGGGAAGAAGCCATGAAGCACTGTCTGCGGGAGTTGCTCAAATGTGATGGCGTGGCCCAGCTCCCGAACTGGCTTGATTCCAAAGGGGCGATCATTGAGGCAAGGCTTGCAAAAGATTTGGGGATGATGACCGCGCTGGTGTCGGCGTGGGCAAAGGGAGGAGTTATGCGGCCCCATGGCACGAGCGGTAGCTAAGTGAAAAGGGCCTGTGCTTTTTATGATTATTTAGCAGGGTAGAGCAGCGGTAGCTCAAGGGGCTCATATCCCCTTCGTTGCCGGTTCGAATCCGGCCCCTGCCAAATCCTAAATAAGAGGGTGGACAAATAGGGCCGCCTGGCTGCCGGGGAAAGAACCGGATATTTTGGGCGAAGTAGAAAAACGCCTCAACGGGTAGCAATCTTCCGCGGATTGTCCGGGGTAGGATTAGCGGGATTCCCCCGGGGGCGACGGCTCCCGGGGGTTCTTTAAAAAGGAAGGGACATGACCGAGCTTGAGAAAGTAAAAGACAAAATAAAAAAACTCTTTGCGTTATCGAAATCATCCAACCCAAACGAAGCCGCATCTGCCCTCGCGATGGCCCAAAAGCTCATGGAGGATTACGGGCTTATAAAAACCGACATTCCTACACTCGATGTGCTTGAAGATGACGCGCCGAGGGGCAGTGGGAATAAGCCGCCCACTTATGAAATCACCCTTGCCATATCCATAGCACTAGCTTTTGGGTGCAAGGTTATGCTCAGCTATGAAATTGATAAGGAATCGTTGACAATAAGGAATACATATAAATTCATAGGCATTGATTACCGCCCCCAGATCGCTTCTTATATTGCGACTGTGCTATTCCGCAAAATGAGGATGGCCAGGATCCAATACGTGAGAAGCCTTTACCGCGTGAGGTCCAGAAATACCAAGATAAGGAGAGGGGATGAGTTTTCAAAGGGGTGGGTTTCGATAGTCACCCAGAAATTGAAAGCCTTTACCGGCACGCCCGAGGAAGAAACGGCCCTGGAAATGTACATGAAAAAATACGAGAAAAACGGAACGGTATCCGGGATTAACCGCAAGGCTGTTGGGCGCTATGAATATCAGGACTGGTACAATGGCAGGAAGGCAGGTTCGGGGGTAGAGATACAGCACGGGATTGAAGGGAATAATTCAGGGGCAAAGCTAATTGGGGGAAGGGGTTAATAAAATACTGCAAATAGTATAATTTCAGAAAGAGGTCAATATGCAGGTACAGGATAATATCGATTTTTCAAAAATTGACTGGGATGAAGTCTACAAAGAAAAGGCGGCATTCATTTACCAAGAAGCTTTGGAACACCATCGAGGTATCATCGAAAATAACAACAGGATAAATGATAAAGCACTTGGCCTATTATCTTTTACAATGCCGATCATGGCCGCGCTTGCCGGGTATTTCGCAATATCTTGGGGGACTGCTTCTAAGCCGCTGTTTTATGCGGCTTTATGTGCATGCTTTTTTCTTTTTGCGGTTGTTTTATTTTTGCTTCTAGTAATAATTCCGCGTAATGTATATGAGGGTTATGGATCGCCAGGTGCATACTTTACCGCCAATTACTATAAAAGAAACATGCTGGGTATATATGTTGGGAATATTACCAACTTGCACAATACTATTATTCATGATCGCAAAATCATGGTTCAAAGGGGTTTAATTTTTAGGATTGCAGTAATCCTCTTGGCTGTTTTCCCAGTTGCTAGTTTTTTGGTTTTTCTCCTATGTCCTCGGTGTTAGGGCTAGGTTCCTCGCTTGGCCTGGGTTCGTATATGTCGTCATCGTCATCTGTTTCAAGGGCTGTTTCGTAATAATCATTCATTATTTTTTTCCTTATTATTGAATTGCTTGTTATTGTAATCCTCAGAAGAATTGAGGCTTTTTTCATTTGAAGGCCTGGGAATAAAAATATCCACCTCATCCGTGGGTTCTTGTTTAGCTGACTTTTCTTTTGTATCTTCATGTTCATCGCTCATGTTTTTCCTCCCTTCATATCTTCCTTTCCCTCACTCACTCCTCATCCAATCTCGGCGGCAGGCAGCGCGAGCAACGCCCATACCCCCTCTTTACCGCATCCCCAAGGGAAATGGCTATCTTTGAACTCCTTAAAGAGGAGCAGCTCCCTACATGATACTTATCCCCCGTCTTGGTAACGTAGACAATGGTATCCGGGCTCGCGGCATAAATGGCCCCTGTAATCGCTAAGATAAGCGCAATGAAAATAAAGAATTTTAAAAGTTTTTTCATATTTATTCCTTCCCCTCAGTAACATCCTTCAACTGTTCGGGCAAGTAAAGCCGATATGAACGACCCTCTTTCTTCCGTATCAATAAACCAAATTCTTCGGCAAAGTAAAAAACATAGCGAATGTCATCTTTGGAAATTGATCGATTATAATTGCGTAATTCAGCCCAATCTTTCTCTTCAGCTTTTGCCGTTATGTCTGACTGGATTATTCCAGGATTCTGCCTAATTCCATCAATAAAGAACGGAAGAAGCTTGTTAAAAATTGGATCCCGGCGGACAAATGCGGAATACTCTTTTTTTGCGAACTCAAATTGCTCTTTATTTGATTCATCGCGTTTTAGTAGATCCACGCATGCCATGAAAGATACCCTTGCGCCAAGGTAATCATTTTTTGATTCTGCATCTTGCGCACTTTTGAAATGGGTCATAGCATTGGAAGGGAAATTGCTAAATACATCGTCAGTTTTTTCAGTGGTTTTCTCTGTTTCTTCTTGATCCTGTGGCAGGCTCTTCTTTTTTGATTTTACCACAAGTACTATAGCCACAATACAAATTATAACAAATAAAACAAAAGCAATTATCCAAATATTATCAAAAATAAATTGACCTACAGCGAAAAAAATTGCAATTACACCAATTATTAAGTATCCAATGGAAGAAGTTTTTTTCCTTGCCATCTCCCCCCTCCTAATACGGATGCCTATGCACCCATGAAATTACTTTCCCGTGAATCATGAGCATCTCCTGCGCCTGTTCAAACGAAATAATCTCCGGGTCAGGGTAGCGCTTTTGATTCTCTGACCGGATGATGATCTTCTTGTCAAAAACCCGGTATTCAAGGCGCTTTATCCTGACGTCGCCACCTATGCTTATAACGTAAACCCCGTCCCCTTCAATCCGGCTTTTGTCAAAGACAACCAAATCCCCATCGAAAAGGGTCATGTCGGTCATGGAATCCCCCACCACCCGGACAGCGCCGCAGTTCCGGGGATTGGAGCCCCCAAGCATGGCAAGGATTATGGGGAAAAATGTTTCAATTTCTTCCAGTTGGGTAGGAGGCTGCCCAGGCCCTGCGGCTGCCCGCTGGGAGTAGACCGGGATCATTGCCATTGCATTGGGATCAGCTTCATCTGTTGGAATCATAATGGGCTTTTCATGGGAAAATTTAAATAAATTGACATTTGAAATATAGTCTAAATATTGCCCGGCTGATGCAGCGAGCATATCTTTGGGAAAAGCCCCTTCCTTTGTAAGCTCTATTCTTTCTTGTGCTTCTTCCTGTGCTTCTTCGGGGAATTCCTCCATCAAATTTGTGGTTAACCCTTTAATGTTAAAACCTTTTTCTGCTAAAGCTAGGAGAACTGCCATTTTAGGGGTAGACTTGCCACTTTCATATCCAGACCATGTTGTTTGAGGTATTCCCAACATTTCTGCAAATTCTCGTTGAGATTTTCCGCTAGTTCTACGAAAATCGGTTAAAATAACAGATAAATTCCCCATAATTCCTTAAATAAGCGATTTTCCGCTTGACAATGAACGTAAATACGTTAGAATATGTATATCGGCACATCAAGAAATCTTGACCTGCCAAATGATAAAGAACCGGGTGCTTCACCACCCGGCTAAAACAAGCCCCCAGGAAAGGGGAAAGGACGGCTTCTATTATGGCATATAAGCTACCAAGAAACAAGCGAAGAATTGTCGGGATTAGAATCAAGCCCAACGAAGGGTTGTGGATCACCTATCAGCTTAGGCTCAAAGGCCTGAATCAAACGGACATAGCAAAAAAATTGGGCATTAAGCACTGCACAGTCTGCCAAATTCTACAGGGTATCCGGCACTCAACCCGAGTCGAAGATGCACTTTACCAAACCTTGGGTTACCCCTCCTTTGAGGCCATGATCGCTGCCAGCCGGGGTAAGGAGGCGGTATGAAGAAGAAAAGAGAGCCGTTCATTCCGTCATCGCCTACCATTAGAGAAATTGCTGGCTATATACAAGCTGAGATTTACAAAAAGGTTAAATGGAATGAGGTTGGTAAATCTCTACTTCAAGCAAGTCTCTACGCTGGAATCGGGGATGGTGGTCCTGACTATCCACTTTATGTATGCATCAAGAGCCCTTTTTTGGATGCCTATGTTGCTAAAATTCTTTCTGATATAGGAATTCCAGATGCCTTAACTATTCCGAACAACTCTGAAAATACCGATGAGCCTTATTTATCAGTATCAGGAAAAAGCCTGCTGGATTTCGGCAATGCCCATAAATGCAAAATTCTTGAGTGGGTTGCACAGCAAAAGGCTACCGCCAGCCGGGGCAAGGAGGCGGTGAAGTCGTGATCGCGTCCTGGAAAGATTTTTTCATTGCCGTGGAGCAAATGAGGGAATGCCAGAAAGCGTACTTTAGGATTAGAGCCCCTTCATCTCTTGGGGCTGCCAAAAAATGTGAAGCGGCGGTTGACGCTTTTATTGTGGAAAAACGCGCCGAATGGGCGCGGGATATACAGCAAGAATTACCCATGGGAGGGAAACAATGAGCAGAACGAAAAGCAACGGGATCGTCCTAAAGACTTT